>JACCDG010194576.1_pt1 | contig 95537 bp, 116 predicted proteins | sample 7442471 | NCBI WGS metagenome assembly JACCDG01 (sample SAMN15323444, study PRJNA562643) | freshwater metagenome | isolation source: river surface water | place: USA:Blue River Watershed | collected 2017-08-17 | reverse complement strand
TGTCAAGAGAAGAACTTGTAAAGCAGATTGTGGAATCACCCATATATGATCTTCTTCCTAAAGAGGATGCTGAAAAACTCAAGTATGAGAATGTTATTGAATTTCTTGATGCGAAGAAGAAACTGGAAGAAGCACAATGAACCTATTTCAACTCGGCAAATTCACCTCACATGCTGGCAAAGAACTTGATTGGAAGATTGAGTGTGACGCACTCACTGATGAAGATTGGGAATGTCTTGCTAAGATGATTAGCGAAAAGACGGAGTTTGGTTCTGTCTATGGTATTCCACGTGGTGGCACCAAACTTGCTAATGCTCTACAAAAGTATTGCAGACCTAATCATCCTATTCATCTTGTGGTTGATGATGTTTATACTACAGGAAAGTCCATGCGTGAGGTTATGAAGCCTGGTGATATTGGTTTCGTTGTCTTTGCTCGACAGAAGATCCCGTTTGATCCAGAACTATATACTCGTGCATTGTTCACAATGGAAATTTTATGATTGAATTGGAAAAAGAGATAGTAGAGTATCTTCTATCCTTGGACCAACAGATAAAGATCATCAAGCGTTTAAGAAAACTTATGCCGGATGATCCACAAATACAAGAATGTGAGATAAGGATTCAAAAGAAAATCCAACTCTATGAGTCCTTTCTCACTACACCAGTTAAGCGTAAGAAGAAAATAAATATACGAAGGACATTTAACAATGTTGTCTACATGGTTAGATTTGTGTATTGGTTTAAACACTTGCTAAAAAGGAAGAAAAGATGAAAACTACAGGTTCGCAGGTATTAGGACAGATATTGGAAAGTCTATCCGAAGGTGAAGTCTCATATGATGATAGAAAAATTGTCTATGAGGTTTTGCTTGAAGTCTTTGAGGACTTCGATGCCAAGAACCTGCAGGAGTGTGTAGGTATCGACTCAGCGTTTGATGAAGTGTGGAACGAAAAGTATCCACCAGAGATAGAAGAATACGACGAAGAATAATGATCCCTATATATCCATATGACATGGATATATCAAAACGAACCCCTCAACGAAATCCCCGAAGGCTACACAGCATTTGTGTATGTCATTACATGCGTACCAACCGGACGCAAATACATCGGCAAAAAACTATTCAAGTTTACTCGCACCTCAAAGAAGAAGGGGAAGCGTGTAAAGAAACAGGTCGATTCAGATTGGTTGGATTACTATGGCAGCAATAAAGAACTTTTACAGCACGTGGAAATCTTCGGTAAGGAGAAGTTCACCCGAGAAATCATCCGTCTATGTAAGAGCAAAGGCGAAGCGTCGTATTATGAAGCAAAGGAGCAGTTCGACAAAGATGCGTTGCTTACCGATGCGTATTACAACTCGTGGATTATGGTCAGAGTAAGAAAGACCCATGTGAAGAAATGAAACACGTTGTTTTGGTATTGTTGATACTTGCTACTATTCATCATAAAGAAGTGAAGAAAGAACCTAAGTATCGTACCATCTTTGACTATGACCCCGACAAACAAGAACTGATAGAAATGTGTTGTCCACGTAAACCAAATCCACTATCGCCGTCAGACTCATTACCACATCCGCAGACTTTTTAAAATGGAGATATCATGACAGTTGAACAAATCGCTATTGCTACAGGTGTATGGTCTATCCTAATCGCTATCGTGTATAGGCATTCAACGTTTGCCAAGATTAGAAGTTGTTATGGTATGTGGTTCACTCGTGAGTATTGGACTGATTATAATACTGTTGAGTTTGTCTCCTGGTTCGCCAAAGCAATCATCATCGTACCAGGACTTATCTTTGGTATTCAGGTCTGGCAGCTATACTTTCTAACCCTCGGAACCTCTCTAACCCTAATCTGGGCATCTAACAAAAAACTTCTGCCAACACTCGTAGGCTTTAATACGTTATGGGCATGGATATCGTGTATGGTTCTAGCCCAACATTTACTATAAGGAGATATCATGATTACTGTGTATTCAAAAGATCAATGTGTTTACTGCGACAAAGCAATCACCTTGCTAAAGTTAAAAGCCAAGGATCATGTTGTCTATAAGTTAGGCAAGGACTTTGATCGGGATACTATCCTGGAAATGTTTCCTGACGCACGAACCTTTCCTATCATAACGGTTGACAAAAAGTTCATTGGCGGTTATAATGAACTCGAAAAGTTGTTGAATGAGGAAAAGAAACCATGATTGACAAGTATGCTCTTAAGGAACAGTTGCAGAATGGTGTGGTAACCGTGGTATTTGAAAAGACCGATGGAACAGAACGCACAATGCGCTGCACTCTTTCCGATCTATATGTTCCGCAGGTTGAACCTGTCATGCTTTCCGAGTATGATGGAAATGTTCCGAAGCAGGCTACAATGCTAAATGATAGTGTTCAGCGTGTGTGGGATATTGATTCCGGCGGCTGGCGATCTTTTAGACTTGACAGCGTTAAGCAACTTATAGTAGAATGATTGGTGAACTAGGAAAGGCTGCAGTGATTGCGGCCTTTATCGCCGATGCTTTCTACATTATATTAAAAGCAGGATATCACTACATGTATGGATATCCGATATGAAGGAGATATAATGCCACATCCACATAAGAACCGACCTCGAAAGGGTCGTCGTAAGATTGGTTCAACTAAGCGTAAGTCTCGGCGTCTAAAAGGAAAGAAGAGGAAGTAATGTCTACTGAAATTCCGACCACAAAGGATCGTAAAATGGAAAACGTTAGAGTTATTAACATCGGTGCATCGCAGACGCCTATCAACTTTGCTGATGGTCTTGCTTTGCTTTTCATCGGTCTAAAACTCACCGATCATCTAATGACCTGGACGTGGATCGAAGTTCTATCTCCGCTCTGGGTTCCATTCATGGTTCAGTGGTTTGTTCGACTAATCGTGCATACCTTCTTTGCTCCAGTTGACGAGGATGAGGAATAATGTCAGCCGATAACGGAATCTATGTCCTTCTTACAGAAACTGAGAAGGGACCTGAATATCGTGTAGCCCACGCTACCGCCATTGATAACATCTATGGCGAGTGGGATGCGGATAAAGCTAAATATAAGGGGAACGATCAGATTATCGCCGAGACGTTCTCCGAGTCCGAGGTATTCTATACCTTGAATGAGGCCCTTGACCATGCCGAGGGAATAGAGCAAGATGTTGGTTACACAGAGGATGGTATCTGTGTAATCGGTGATTTTAAGGATCATAATATCTTCACTACTTGAGGAGACAATGGCGCAGATCAAAATTTACGGATCAGCTAAAAAGATGGAAAAGCGTGAAATCAAACAGGCAGCTACATTCTTTTGTGATCTTCTTTTGAAGCGCCTAAGCAAGAACGTCCTTGTTAAGATCAAACTTAAAAAGAATTTTTACAGGGACACCAAATGTTTCGGTATGGCTACGTGGACAGACATTGACGCCAAGAACCACAACCATAGAGAGTTTGAAATAGAGATAGAAGCTGACCTTAGCCCTGTCTATCTATTAAGAACTCTAGCCCATGAACTTGTGCATGTCAAACAGTATGCTCGTAAAGAGTTGATTGATATATGTTCGGGTAACTATCAGATGTGGAACAAAGTAATGTATAATGAAATGATCGTCGGATATAGAAATCTTCCGTGGGAGAAAGAAGCATCCGAACAAGAGAAAGTCTTATACAACCTTTGGAAAGAACATAAAGAGCAGTAAGAATGTATGATCCTAGATCAAATGAATGGTTATTGAGTAGATTTGAAATCTACAAGGATCTAAGAGCAAGAGATACTGCTTACTGGTCTGAACAGTATCGTGTGCATGTTCTCACACGTTATGATGATGTGTTCTTTGTGCTTAACAATCCTGATATCTTTTCATCAGCAAAAGGCAATCTGATCATTGAAGCTGGTGAAAGATTAACTAGAACGTTAGGCGCTAGTGATAATCCACAACATGCCATGTATAAGAGTATCGTCAATGATGCATATCACATAGACAATGCCAAACGAATTGGTGCTGTCTTTTCTGAAAAGATGAATGAACTCATTGGTGACAAAACAGAACTAAACATATCAACCCTCACAGAAGAACTTGCAGCATGGACTTCCTGTGAAATACTAAACTCCTCCCTGGATAAAAAAGAAGCCAAAGACCTGGCACTCCGAACTTACAAGCATCATCCACTGGTATCTGTAAGTTGTCCGATTAACAACTTCAATGATGAATACCAGAAACTATTTGGTCGTGTCAAGGCAGGCATGACTAATGGTCCTGGTGTCTTTACCGAGTATGTTAAGAACTGTCCTAAAGATATGGACGTTACTGCATTGATACTCGGTCCGATGATGACAGGTGTTGGTTCACTAGCAGGCGCATTGCAGTATCTAACGTTGGATCTTTTCTATGAGAACCAACTGGATGCTGTGTTGAATGATCGATCATTAATCCCACAAGCAATGGACGAGTCACTACGTTTTCGTGGAGCAGTTGGTAGATTTACCAGAACTGTCACACAGAACGTAACTCTCCATGGCGTCGATCTAAAGCCTGGTGATAGAGTTGCTATAGCATTGGAGTCTGCTAATCGGGACGAAACAAAATTCACTGACCCGGAAAAGTTTATCATTGGAAGAACAGATAAAGTAAAATACCTGGCATGGGGTCATGGTGTCCATGTCTGCATCGCACAAGCAATATCCGAGGAAATGATCAAACTTTATCTTTCCATCCTACTAGATAAGATTGGAAAGTATGAAATCCTTACAAAGCCGGTTGACTTGCAGTATATTATCATGTATGGTGGCAACATCAGCATTATGTCAAACATTGAGTTGCGGAAATTATGACCAAGGAGAAGAAAGTGAAAAAGTCTACCGCTGTTAGACGCCCTAAGTTTACCGACGAAAAGTATCTTGGTCCCGAACCCTCAGTGACCGAGAACGCTACGCAGACAGAGATGGGTCTTGCGTATAACTGGTTCAACTATTTCTATACGTCGGATGACGCCAAGTCATTCACAATTTCCTATCTCAAGAGCATTAAGTATGATAAAGACATTATTAGAAAACTTGCTTCCGTCAAGGCAATCGAACTCCACAATATCGGATGGAACTGTAGACTCCTTGCCAATGGTAGCCTTTTGCCAGAAGGTACGTGGGCTAAGATTGAAGCAAAGATTAGAAGCATCACGGAAAATGTTGTTGAAACGCAGGAAGCTGCGGAAGAGCCTACTACCAAAGTCGTATCAATTCAAGACCGCATTAATGCGAAGGCGTCCGATCTTATTGGCGAACTTGAGGAACAGTTAGACGTTTTCTTTAACGAAGGAGTGATTCAGTTTGACGTTAAGAAGTGGTCCCTTGAGAAGGGAATTAAACCGCAAATTGCGAAGAGGATTGCAGAACACTTCCGTCCTCAATACGAAGAAATCGCCGAGGCGCAAACCAGTAAAGACCCTCAGTTGGTGGAAGCGTATGCTAAGTGGCGTAAGCCAGTTCTTAAAATCATGGGTCTCTTTATCAAAAAGATAATTGACCACATGACAGAACTAGATGCTGCTGGTCAGGCTACACGTAAGCCACGTGCTAAGAAAGTCAAGCCTGCACATGTTCTAGTTTCCAAGTTGCAGTATCTACCAGAGTATAAAGAACTTAACATCAAGAGTGTCGATCCGAAAGGAATTATCAATGCTTCGCAGCTTTGGGTCTATAATCCTAAAACTCGCAATCTTTCTGTGTATCATGCCGTGGGTCGTTCAGGCCTTTCGGTCCGAGGGACTACGATTACAGGATATGACACGGATCTTTCTATCACCAAGAAACTCCGCAAGCCAGAGCAAACAATCGCACAGCTAATGGCTGCTGGTAAGGTCGACCTACGTAGTCTAATGAGTAAACTCACTACAACAGAAAACAAGGCCAATGGTCGTATCAACAAAGATACAACATTGGTCAGGATCATCAAATGATCGAGGTGATAGATGACTTTCTACCTATTTCATATCAGAATAGGTTAGAAAGTCTACTAAAGAGCAATGACATTCCGTGGTACTTTTATGAGCAAACAAGTTCTGCGGGTTATGGTGAAACGATTAGAGATAGTCGCACACTAGATAACCCGCAGTTCGTTCATGTGTCATTCTTTCGCCAGAAGAATACCGATCTGTTTGAACACTTCTATCCTATCGTCTTTCTTCTTGAACAGTTCAAAGGTAAATCTTATCATGATAGATTGGTTAGGATCAAAGCCAATCTAGTTTATAAGAGGGAGAACTATCCAACAGATCATTACAATGCTCCTCATGTTGATGATGATGTTCCTATGGAAACGTTGCTTTACTATGTGAATGATAGTGACGGCGACACATTCATCTTTAACAACGAGACGAAGAATGAAAATCTGCTAAGTATAGATCATAGGGTATCACCTAAAAAGGGACGTGCCATATTGTTTGATTCCAGAATCCTACATGCCGGTAGCCCTCCAACAAAAACCGAAACACGTATAGTTTTAAACTTTATGTTTCACAAGGATTGACAATGACAGATAAAGTAATTGAGTTTCCCAAACACAAGGTCGTCCGTGACGTTCCTGCTGAAGTCCATCTAGCAAGACAAGCAAAGGCTGATCAAAAGTTTGCCGATGCTGTGGTAGATGAACTAACTGGTATCATGATTACCGAACTGGACAACTTTTCTGTCGAAGTGGCTAGCAAGGAGTTTTCCAAAGACTTTATCCTTGTTATTGACGCACTAAAAGCTGCTGTATATCGTTCCATTGGTCTTGATCACCATCTACACGATTTTATAGATAAGAATGTAACACTTATCACTGATGGTATGGATGGCATGACTAAGGAAGAGATCCGTGAAAAGATCGACCAAGTAATGCGTGACCTGGAAGAAGCCAAGGGTCAGATTGATCTTGACAGTGATGATGAAGAATGATACTATAATAAGTATCAGCTAAGGAATATAAAATGTCTTATATGTTTGTGGACCTTAACCAGGTTCTAATTGCTAATCTAATGCAGCATCTAAAGATGGTAGCAAAGGATCGTCCTCTTGATGAAGATTTGATCCGCCATATGTGCATCAATACCATTCGTGCTAACGTGCGTCAGTTCAAGTCAAAGTATCCGAATGTGGTGCTTTGCTGCGATAACAAAAAGTATTGGCGTCGTGATGTTTTCCCATTCTACAAGTCCCAGCGTAAGCATGACCGAGAGGCTTCTGGCCTTGATTGGGGAATGATCTTTGACACTCTCAATCGTATCCGTGACGACCTCAAGACACATTTTCCTTATAAGGTGCTTGATGTTGATGGAGCCGAGGCTGATGACGTTATCGCTGTGCTTACGGCACGTATGGCTCCGCACTCCGAGGTTCTTATCCTTTCGAGCGATAAAGACTTTGGGCAATTACAGAAGTACCCTAACGTTACCCAGTATTCACCTATCCTAAAACGTTTCATCAAGATTGACGATCCACAGTCCTTTATCAAGGAGCATATCATTCGTGGTGATCGTGGCGATGGTGTGCCTAACTTTCTTTCGCCTGACAATACATTTGTCGCTGGAGAACGTCAGAAAGTTATAAATAGCAAGCGTCTCCAGGAATGGCTAGGTCAAGATGCAGAAACATTCTGTACCAACGATAGTATGTTACGTGGGTTTAAGCGCAATCAAACTCTGGTTGATTTTGACTATATCCCTAATGAAGTTCAGGAGAAGATTGTAACTGCTTTCGAAGAAGCAAAGCCAGCCACTAAACAGAAGATGCTGGACTATTTCATTAGCAAGAAGCTAAACGCTATGATTGAGTCCATTAACGATTTTTGAGGATCATTATGAGTAGTAAGAAAAACATCTATGAAGTCTTTAACGAGTTTAAGTATGCTCCATCCAAGGACGCACGTATTGGCGTTCTGCAGAGCAATGACTCATGGGCACTAAGAAACGTTCTAATGGGTGCAATGCATCCTAACGTTAAGTATTCTGTTAAGAAGGTTCCTGACTGGAAGCGAGTTGATGTTCCAGTCGGTCTTTCATACAATCATATGACCGATGCACTGAGCAAGGTCTATCTCTATATGGAAGGTCATCCAAAGACTCCACCAGCACTCACCGAGAAGCGTCGGGACGAGTTGCTTGTTCAGCTATTGGAGTCACTAGAACCTAAGGAAGCTGAAATCTATGCAGCAATGATTATGAAGGACTTGAAAGTTCCTTATCTAACCCCCAAGTTAGTTAATGAGGCTTTTCCAGGACTATTGCCAGAGTAAGGTACGATCATGAAACAGCGTAAGTTAATCTCTCAACAGATCAATTCCATTTATGCAGACCTTCGTGAAGAGGACGCCAAGTATGGCGGCAAGCGCCTTGAGCGACCTCAGACAGAGGTCAATAAGAAGCGTCCTTTGCGGAATTTAAAGAAGGCGTGGATGGAACATACGGAAGACTTTGACGAGGTTGATGATTTTTATGAACATTGAATGTAAACACAGATAGTCCTTGACATTCCAAGGTATCCGTGTATTATGGTGACTATTGAATGGGCAATGCGAGTGGCTCGACTCATTCAATTCCTAACACAGTGGAGAATATACTATGACCAATCTGAAAAACACGTCCATTCTATATACGTGGACTTATGTTCCTTTAAAGATTAAAGACTTTTTGCTTGATGCTGCGAACATTGATTGCAATCCAATCTGGCAGCGTCCTGACGTTTCGTCTGTCGCCGACACAGATAGAAACGTTCCATCAAAGCAGCAGTCTATTATGCAATCGATCATCGAAGGCATTGACATTGGCGAGATTAAACTCTGCCGATATCAGGGTCGCAAGTCATCTATTGATGGTGGTAATCGCAAGCGGGCTATTATCGATTTTTTAAATAACAAGTTTCCGTTGCATAAGTCCAGTGCTTTTGGTGCTAAGTATTATCATCAGCTATCTGAGGACGTTAAGGATCGGATCATGAATTATGATCTTCGATTCATTCAGTATGGTGAAATGACGCATGAGGTCATTGGAACACTCTTTCGTTCTACCAATAACACAACCCATGTTAATCATCAGGAGTTTCTCAATAGCCAGGGCATGAATCCTATTGCCCGTTTGGTTAGAGAAACTGTGCGTCAGTTTCAGGAAATTGGAAACACCAAGCATACGATCTTTAAATCATCCACAAAGAAAACCAAAAACAATAATGATGGAGAGGTTGTGTATGATTACTTTTCGTTTAACAATAGCCGTCTCTTTATGGAAGAGATTGTCGCTCGTATCCTTTGCCGAATTGTAAAGGGTGAAACGTTTGGTGCTTCTTCCGACGAAATGCTCGAAAAGATGTATGTTGAGGAAGGTCGCAAGTGTGAGGCCGATCCGAAGCTACTGGAGACTTATCGTAAGAAGCTAAACGCTGCTCTTGACTTCTTTGAGAAAGTTGTCACGGTTGGCACTGCTTATCGTGGTAATAAAGGTGTCACCAAGCGTCAGTTCTGTATGCTTGTTCGTCTTTACTTCCATATCAAAGGAACGTATGGTGAGTTCCGTGTTCCTTGTTATGAAACATTCTGGGAAAAGTTCTCGGAAGCGTTTAGCAAGTTTGATTCTAAGAATCCGCAACGTAAAGAAACATTCCATGAAGGTGAAAAGGGAACTGGCAAGGTTCGTGTAGTCTGCGAAGCATTTGGTGGTTATCTTGCTTTCGACCGTCACGAAGAATGGAAGGTTAAGCAGACAGTTACTTGGTTACTGCAAGAGTTGGATCTATTTGATGTTGTCACTATTCTAGATCCTAAGCGCTGCTTTTCTCGTGATGAAATCGAGAAGGCTCTAATCGATCAGGGTTACAAGTGTTATGTCGATGGAAAGCCTTTGACGATGAAGGACTCCGCTGGAGCTCACAAGAAAGCATGGTCGAAAGGTGGTAAGACTGTCAAGCGCAACCTTGTAGCGGTTCGCTCGGTTCATAACAAGCAGTCTGGTTCGATGGACATTGACACTTATAAGAAGGCGATGGGTTATTGATCTAAAGAGAGGCGGGCTTCGGTCCGCCTTTTTTGTGCGCTCCTTATAAATAACCATAAGGAGTGTATCCATGGCAATCAATGTTAAACCAGCAAATCTTATCACCACAAATAAGGTCGTATCGGTCAGTCAAGTAGTCACTGATCTTAATAAGAACATTCCTAAAAACTCCACCGATCCTGTCAAGACATACTTGCAGCTATTGGTCAAAATGTATGCCTCTCCCTCTAAGACAATCGAAAAGCAGATCAAGGATCATTATGCTGCAAACAAGAGAGAGATTAATGCTGAAATGTCGGCAATCAAGAATGACTTTGGTGAAATCCTTGGTGGTATTGCCACAGTCAATGAAAGCCTACTCTCTAAGTTCTATTCAGGTGTAAAGTTTAATAGCGGCAAGCTAGAGTATCCAACTGCACAGAACGAACCTCTAAAAGACTACTCTGTATTTGTTGGTAAGACCGAGTATGTTATCTCCGCTAAGATTGCAGGCGCAACCAGCAACACTGTCAAGCCACAAGACATTATGGGATTGATCGATAGATCCTCTCACATACCAGCAGCGAGAAAGAAGGTTCTCAAAGCAACTCTCGAATATAAGATTTTGGAGATCCTTGGCAAAGAGAATACAGTAAAGGGTGCAATCAAAGCCCTATCATATGTCTGTAACAATATCAAAGATCCTAAGAAGAAAGCCGAACTACGAAAGATTGTGGATCTAAACTCATTCCCAACATCAGGTGCTGTTGATATCGATCTAACCACTATCAATAGCAAGATTAATACCTCGAAGAAAACGTCCGATCCATATAATGGTAAGGCGTTCAAGAATTTGTTAAAGTCAAAACAGTTTGTTGCTTATTCATCAACACGTGGCGTTGGTAAGCCACTAACCTGGGCAGACGTTGTTCTATTCTCTGAGTATTGCCTAGAGAAGATCAGCCGTGCAAAGATCCTTGACTTCGGTCAGTTGTTTCTTGATGCTATTACCTCACAGGTTCATTATGTCAAGCTATCAATCGATGGCACAACTGGCATTCCAAAGTTTGAAGCATATGCCTCTGTCAATACTGGAAAGAAAACCATAAGCAATATGGACGCTGCTGGAATTTTCATGCGCAGCAAATCTTCCATGTATAAGGACGGTCGATATCGTCTCAAGGACAAAATGGGCATCCAGACCTGATAGTAAACACTCTACCAAATTGATAGACTAAGGGTGCGTCATCGTGTCGCACCCTTTTTGCCATTTTAGCCCTTGCAATCGTCCTGGAACCTGGTATAATACACCTATGATCAAGACGAAACGCAAACCCCGCTCCGACCGTAAACATATAATCTACAGCTTGACTATAAAGAACCTTGAGTATATCGGGGTGACGTTTGTAGACAAGGGTCGTGTAAATGCGTCCCTAACCCGCCGCTGGAAAAAGCATGTCAACCGCGCCTTGAATGAAAACAAAGACTGGAAGCTGTGCGTCGCCATTCGCAAATACGGCGCAGAAGCGTTTACAGTCAGCGTTCTAGAGGTGGTGCGCGGCAAAGCCCCAGCCCATGACCGTGAGCGGGAATTGATCCGCTTACATAAACCGAAACTTAACACGGATGTGCGCTAATGTTTAATGATCTAATCAATATGAATGAAATGGATCTGCGTATTGTAATGAAAGAGGAAATTGGTCGCCTCGAACCCCGTTTACAATTGATCGCAGTGCGTCGGTTTTATCAGAACCAGAACCTGTCGTCAATCGCCGAGGAACTGGGTCTATCGAATAATCGGGTGTGGCAGCTGGAAGCGAAGGTCTTGAGGAAGATCAAGAACCGCCTGACGAGAATGTAAACAAGGGTGCGACAACCTGTCGCAGGTGTTGACAAACGATTGTCCTTGACTATTCCACTTTGGCCTGGTATTATAAGAGCAAGATAAAGGAAAGGAACTCAACATGTCGAATCCCCGTTTCGCCAAAAAGCAGCTTAATCTTAACTATAACACCATCGACGCCCTTCAGTCGTATTTTGAGAATGGTGGGACAATTAAAGTTGCCAAACCCGTCCGTCGTCCTAAAAAGGGCTACACGGTCTCTAAGGTCAAACTGGCGAAAGGTTAATATCATGTTTATCTATTTGGTCGTTGTCGGTATACCGTATGAGGGTGAGCAGGTGGTTGGAGTTTTCTCTGACGTTGTGAAGGCTCGCATATTCGAATTGAAACACGTTTCGGACTATGGCTATACGCAAGTCCGTAAGGTTGAGGTCGATAAAGAATATGCTGATGTATTCCAAGGAATAGGTGAGGAGGTATAGATGACTGATGTGGTTCTCTTTATAATCGTGTTTGCTCCTCCGATTGCGTTTGCTTTTATCGCTCTGACTAACATGGAGAACTAATATGACGGTGTTTTATTCTATCTATGATGAACGTGGTACCCGTGATTATTGCTTCACACAGTACCTTGGCAATCTGTTACTTGAAACTGATATCTCGTATTGGATTGTTCCTGGCACTATAAACGATATGGACGAACTGGAGGATATTTTCATATGATGGACGAAACTAAAGTCATGCAATATGCCGCACTCGGTATGGTTGCTACGTTTGCCTTTATCGGCACTTTGCTGTGGATCGTTATTGATTGGACGAACTGATATGAATATCTTTCTCGTTGTAATCGGTCTTTGGCCCGACCGTGCTTTTGTTGATAAAGATAAGGCTGAAAAGCATATTGAATATCTGCGTGAGCAATGGGATAATGAATTGAATCAACCTGCTTACAAAGATTGTAAGTTTGAGATTGCTGAAATAATACTGGAGAACTAAATGGCTGACGCACATACCGATGAAACTGTTTATTTGCCTACCATAGAGTTATTGAATAACACCGAACTGTGGGGTGAAGTCGGTGTGGTAGTGTATAGTAAAGCGTTTGCTGCTAACGGTGTTCAAATCTGGATGGTGCCTGAATGACAAATGCAATCCACTTTGTCGGTTTCAAAAATGACCGTTATCATACGGCGGTTGCTGTGTTTGGTAAACCAGACTTTATCCATAGGTTCTGGGATTATCGTGCAGTCTGCGAGGTGCAGGAAAACGACATTGTGGTTTTTGCTGATGGTGACGAAACACAAAACGTAAATCCTTTTGCTTTCGATGACTCGGCTAACTTCTAAGGAGATATAAAATGGCTAATGTTAATACGTTCAATCTGACAATCTATATGGTTGGTGATCGTGATATCTCGTGGCGTGGCATTTCCAGAGTGGCCGTAAAACGATATATAAAGTATTATTCAACGGATTTGAATTACCGTGGCAATCATGTGGAGGCTCGGTAATGAGTAAATATGGTGACTATGAAAAGATGAATATGACCCAGTTAATGAGGCATATCAATCGTCTTGAATGGGCCGCCAATACAGAAGAAGATTATAAATGGAAAAAGGTTCACCTTTACTATCGTGAAGGCTGCATCCAACTTTTGTTGAAAAGGTTTTTAGGAGATTAAAATGGCATATCAGTATGTGGATGGCGCCCGTGGTGGTCGCTTAAAGATGTGGTGCGAGGGAGTTGAGGTCGAGGCTGACGCCCGCACCCAGTTAGACAATATTGCGGCACTCCCGTTTATTGCTGGCCACGTTGCTGTTATGCCGGACGTCCATCTTGGCAAGGGTGCAACGGTTGGGTCGGTTATTCCGACGGTTGGTGCTGTTGTGCCGGCTGCTGTTGGCGTTGATATCGGTTGTGGTATGATGGCTGTTCGTCTGTCATTGACGGCGAACGATCTGCCGGACAACCTTCACTCGCTGCGTTCGCATATTGAGTCCGTGGTTCCGCATGGTCGTACCGATAATGGCGGTAAGAATGATCGTGGAACCTGGGGTGATGCTCCGAACCATATTCTGTTACAATGGTTAGACTTAGGCGACCGTTATGATAAGATTGTGGAGAAGCACCCGAAGATTAAGTCCCATAAGGATGTTGAGTTTCTCGGCACTCTCGGTACGGGTAACCACTTTATTGAGTTGTGTCTGGACGAGGACGATTATGTGTGGGTAATGCTGCACTCTGGTTCTCGTGGTGTTGGTAACAAGATTGGAACTTACTTCATTGAAGCTGCAAAGCGTGAAATGGAGCGTTATCATATCTTGCCGTATCTACCGGATAGTGACTTGTCCTATCTTGTAGAAAACACGACGCTGTTCGATGATTATGTGGAGGCTGTATCATGGGCACAGGAGTTTGCGGCACTTAACCGTCAGATAATGATGGATGCGGTGCTTGACGTTCTGCGTCAGCGCCTACCGGCTTTCGTTGTGTCTGATGAAAAGGCTATGAACTGTCACCACAACTATATTGCTAAGGAGAACCACTTTGGCAAGAACATTTGGGTGACCCGTAAGGGTGCTGTGCGGGCTCGTGAAAACGACTTGGGTATCATACCGGGATCAATGGGTACGGGTTCGTTCATCGTTCGTGGTCTCGGTAACCAGGAGTCGTTTTGTTCATGTTCTCATGGTGCTGGTCGTCGTATGTCCCGCAATGCGGCTCGTAAGGCTATCACGCTGGAAGATCATATCAAGGCGACCGAAGGTATTGAGTGCCGTAAGGATGCTGATGTAATCGACGAAAGCCCGGCTGCTTATAAGGACATTGGTGCGGTCATGGCTGCACAGGATGATCTTGTGGAAATCGTGCATCGTCTCCGTCAGGTTCTAAACGTAAAGGGATAAAAGATGAAACTGTCACCTAAACAAATTGAGTATGTCAATAAGGAAAAAGAAATCCTTATTCGCCTTATTGCAGCAAAAGAAAAGAGTGAAGCATATGCTGGCATTTGGGGTGATCGTCAAAAACTACAAATGATCCAACTCATTATCGATTTACACAATCTGGAGATAGGAAAGAAAGATGAAACGCAAACCGAACCCCGTGGCGAAAGCGCTGCGGGGCCCTCAATGTAGACAAAAGGTGATTGTAGACAAAAAGACCGTTTACAATCGCAAAAGACTACCAAAGCTGTAGACTATTGGTGCGACGGGTGCGACAACCTGTCGCATCGTTTACAATCAGATTTCCCTTGCGGTATTCCTGGAACCTGGTATAATACTACCATGATGAAAGGAAGATCCATGAGAAACGCAGTCCTCTATCAATTAAATATGCTGGCCGCATATATCACCGTTGAAGCCCCAGTCCCGTTCTTTATCAAGTCTTATACTCTTACAATTCAGACGAATGTAAACGAGTATTTTGAATATGACTGGGCCAACGCCTAATTTTGAAAGGATTGTAAACATGAAACTGCATAATCTCGCTGCTAATCAAACGCAACTCGATATCGGTCAAGGTGTTGAGGTTTTCTTTTCTTATCAGACTCCCGTAGCCGCTTTTATCCCGGGCCAGGGTTATATTCGCACTAATCATAAATGGTCCCGTACCACTTCAAAGCATATCAATCAATGGTTGCGTGGATATGCTGCGCAAGAGGTTGATCAGTCGGTTCTTGACACTCTCGTTGGAGGTATCTGATATGAACAGCAATGATGCTTATCGTCTCGAATTGCAGGCCGCTTTGATTGAGGCTGAGTCTGCTGGTAATTATGAAGCAGCCGAAACTTATCAGGCAATGTTAGATGAATTTGATGAATATGCGGAGGATTAATATGAATAGACAAAAGATTATCTCTGGTGATTTTAAATATGTCACCCGTGTTACTCGTAATTTTGTAGCACTCGGCTGGCGTATCATCAAAAGCAAAAAGTGGTCTGATGGCAAATATACCTACGTGATGGAGTTTCAGGATGTCTAAAATGTCTGAACTTTATACAGATGCTGAACGGCTGGTATTTGATGCTATGGGCGAGCCTGGCGTCATGACCGACAATGATGTTTTAAACTATGTTAATGAGCGCCTACCAATTACGGTCGATCTGGCTTTTGTTGAGTCGGTTCTGGATCGTTTTTATGGCGGGGATGAGTGGGCGTCGGACTATGAAATGTCCCCGACCGTCCACTAAATGTCAACAAGGAGAATGTCAACACTCTACCAACTCTATAGACTTTGGGTGCGTCATCATGTCGCACCCTTTAGGCCAAAATAACCCTTGCGGAAGGGTTCTAGGCGTGGTATAATATCCTTATAGAATGAAAGAAAGGTGGTTCAAATGGGTATCAATGCAGACAAATATCGTAACCGTTATATCAAGCGTGCCGCTCGGGTGCTTCCCGCTATCCAGCCTGGCGTGCCGTTCACTCCTGAGACTATCGACCAGATTGTCGGTGGTGAATATTCTTCCAAGTTTGTGTTCTATCTCCGTGAACTGGGTTTCGAGTTTTCCCAGAACAAAGATGGTCGCAAGATTGTTTCCTACACGTTGATCAAAGAGCCTGCTGACGCTGCTGCTATTCGCTCGGCGACTGCTTCTACGGCTCGTGGTGCTGCTAAGGTTGCTAAGGCTCCTGCAACTCGCAAGGTTAAGGCGAAGGTCGTTAAGACGAAAGAAGTGGTCGCTAAGGCTGCTCCGACTGGCAAGGCTCTCGCCGATATCAAGGCTAAGAACCTCGCCAAGCTGAAAGAAGTTGGTGCGGCTCGTGCTAAGGCTGCAAAGCGTGTTCGTGAATATGACGATGTGACCGAGCAGTTCGGCACGTCGGGTGAAGTCGGTACCTCGTTCAATGTTGACCGTGACTGGGATAGCATTGAAGGTGTCGACCTCTCCAAGCTGATCGGCTAATCATCTAATAAACAGGAGTGCTTTCATGTCTTACGTCAATGTGCAAATCGACATTAGCGATATTGATACCGACGACCTCATTGAGAACGTCGAGCGCCGTGGTTATCGTGTTATGGAAAAGGGTCAGATTGACGAGGACGTGGAGGCGCTCCATCGCACGTTAGATGATATTGAGGATCTGTATTGGTCTTTTCTAGCGTGGAAAGATGGCTCGGTTAAGAATGAGTATTTTGAGAACGACCTTAAATCGTTCTTCGAAATGACAATCGATAAGGTGACCATCTAATGGCTCTCATTAAATTGAGATATAAAACTGCGTTCAAGCCTAAAGGACTTGCGTATAGTCCTAGCGAGGTTGAATATGTGGGGCATGTTGTGCCCCGCCAATCTTGGCTCTCCGAGAATGAGTTTGCTTTAACTACGGGTGATTATGACGCACCGGTTCGCATACTTGATAAGCGTGATATCGTGGCGGCCTGGGTCGACCGCTCGGGGTTATCTGATAATGTTACAGTGGTTGATGATAAGTATATCGTAACTGCTGGTCCGTTCAAGCGTTATTCATGCACCTGCACTGCATACAAATATCGCAATCGTTGTTCTCATATAGATGGGGTTAAGAAGTGAAAATCCAACTAGTCAGTGACTTGCATCTGGAGTTTAATCATATGCCAGTCGTGGAAAATGCTGGTGCAGATGTTCTAGTCCTGGCTGGTGATATCTGTATGGCTGCGTTTCTTGAAGCCGAAGATGAATTTATGCCTCTTACTCGTGAGGCTGGGTTCCTTCGCAAGTGCGCCCAAAAGTTCGACCATGTGATTTATGTCATGGGCAATCATGAACATTACAAACACACGTTTAACGATACAGCAGATGTTATTCGTAAGACTGTGAGAGGTCTTCCCAACTTTCACTTTCTGGATAATGAAAGTGTTATGATCGATGGTGTAAAGTTTATCGGTTCTACTCTATGGACCGATATGAATGATCATTGCCCTATCACCATGGATTATGTTGCTCGTGGTATGAGTGACTTTCGTATCATCAAGTATCGTGATACGCAGGATAATTATTTTGGCTTTACGCCCAAGATTGCTTTCCTTGAACATATGAAATCCTGTCGGTTCATTGAGGAAGCATTAGACGAAACGCCAACTGTTGTCGTCACCCACCATGCTCCATCATATCAAAGTATCCATGAAATGTATAAGGCCGAGCGTTACATGAACGGCGGCTATGCATCTGATCTGGAAGATTTTATTCATCGTAATCAGAATATCAAACTATGGTGCCATGGTCATATGCACAATAACTTTGACTATATGGTAGGCGATACTCGTGTGGTTTGTAATCCACATGGCTATCCTGCTGAACGTGAGAATCCTAATACTAACTTTATCGTGGAGATTTAAATGTTGAAACTGGCTTTGGAGTCGCTGATTATCACCGTGGCTGTTTGTGTTGTCGTGGCCATCGCCGTAGCAATCATGATTGCTGCATTACACTTTGGTGGACTCTATGGATACTTTGGATTGGTCTTTCTTGTTCTATGGGGACTAACGTTCTTTGGTAAAGTTGTTGCAGCTGCTTGTATTGAGAATAGTGAGGACGAAGATGACTGATGAAACACTAACAAAAAGCCCAGACGTTGCTCTGGTAGAAATTAAAGAAAAGCTGTATGATCGTCTTGCTAATCTACGAAAGATTAAACATGACTTTGCCCATACGGCCAGGATTGATCCGATCTGGGAAGGCATCGTCGGACAATGCACCAATGAGGAACATTTCCTGGTCAAACTAATTGACTTAATCGAACGGAGCTGATATAATGACTGGTGAAGATGACTACTGGGAACTGATCCGAGTATTGAATGAACGGCTGCGTAATCGTAAGAACTATGCTGCACAAGATCCACTAAAAGATCCCTATTACAAAGGCCTTCAAAAAGGTGCTTTGTCAGAGGTTGAGTTTTTGAAAGCGTTACTTGGTGACCTTGTTGAAGGAGACGAACAGTGAGCAAACTAGTTCTAGTCGAAACTATTTCCACATTCCGACATACATATGTTGTTAAGCTACCTGATAATGAGCCAACCGAATATGCCCTTGATGATGTAGTAGCTGGTATGGATAATGTTGATGGTGGTATAACAGACGTTACACAGAACCACATTTCCGAAGATATCTTTTCTCACCGTGTCATTACTGAAAAAGAATATCTGGAAATGTTTGATCGTGAGAATGCCTATCTAAGTGGATGGCCGACCGAGAAGAAGCTAGAGTTTATTTACGATAGTTTCAAGGCTCGTGGCGAAAAGATTGAGAAGGAAGTAAACTAATGAACGCCGACAGACTCTACAAGATTGATACCAACGGTAATGTCCGTGTATGGTGGATGGAGTATGATAACGAAAAGTATCGCACACATTCTGGCATCGAAGGTGGCAAGATTGTAGTGTCTGGTTGGCAGTATCCCGAGGCTAAGAATGTTGGTCGTGCTAATGCGACGACTATTGAGGAGCAGGTTCTTCTGGAAGTTGGTTTTGAATATGCCAAGAAGCAGAACCAAGGCAAATATCATCCGACAACCAAGAGTGCTGCCAAAGGCGCCAAGTTCATTGAGTGCATGTTGGCTGACAAATATAATCCGAAGAAGCATAACAAGTTCCCATACTTCTCACAGCCGAAGCTAGATGGCGTTCGCTGTCTCGTTTCTAAAGACGGTATGCAGTCACGCAATGGCAAGCCCATTCTATCCGCTCCGCATATTCGTCAGGCATTAGAGCCATTCTTCCAGGCGTTTCCTGACGCTATTCTGGATGGCGAATTGTATAATCACGACCTCAAGAATGATTTTGAAAAGATCATTTCACTGTCACGTAAGTCAAAGCCGACTGACGAGGATTTAATGGAGTCTGAGGAGAAGATCCAGTATCATGTCTACGATACCATCATGGACGGAACATTTATGGATCGTCTTGGCTTTATCAGTATGCATGTTGATAGTAGCCGTTATTCACCGACTGTGCAAATCGTGAGAACGACCAACATTCAAGATGAACATGACCTTGAAATGATGCTGGAGCATTATCTTGAAATGGGTTACGAAGGTCAAATGCTCCGTGTTTATGACTCGCCGTATGAAGGTAAGCGTTCCAAAAACCTTATCAAGCATAAGGAATTTGAGGACGATGAATTTGAAATCGTTTCCATCGAGGAAGGAAAGGGTAACTGGGCTGGTGCAGCCAAGCGTATCGAAATCCGCCTGAAAGATGGAACGACTCAGTTCTCGGGAGTGCGTGGATCGTTTGACATGCTCAAGGATCTATTGTATAATGCTAAGGATTATATCGGTACGGAAGTTACCGTTAGATATCAGAACAAGACGGAAGATGACAAGCTCCGTTTCCCCGTGGTGGTTGCTTTCTGGAAAGGCAAGCGTGATCTATGACAGATGAACTAAGGCAGATTGCTTATAACGAAGGGTGCCAGGCTTTCGCTGATAATGTAAATCTTATGGATAATCCATATAATGGCGTTTCACATACTCTCAAAGTATTTTGGAGCCATGGTTGGTGGTCTATGTTTTACGACGAGAACTAAGATGAACATTTTTTATATTCACACTGATCCTAAAATGTGTGCCGAGTGGGCTGTGGACTCTCATTGCGTCAAGATGATCCTCGAGGCATCCCAGTTGCTTTCTACCGCCCATCGTGTATTAGATGGTGACATGTATATCGATGCCTCGTCTGGTCGCAAGATCAAGCGTTGGCGTCTGCCTGATGACCGTGATGCTACTCTATACTCGGCTACTCATATCAATCATCCGTCGGCTGTGTGGGTTCGTGAGTCCAATCACAACTATAACTGGCTCTGGAAATATCTAGAGGAACATTGCAAGGAATACACCCATCGTTATGGCAAGGTCCATAAGGTCGAGGCATCTGGATTGCTACAAAAGCTAAGGTTCAATCCAATGAACATTCCTCTTGTGCGTTTTTTCGATCCGCCAAGTTGCATGGATGATAAATACATCATATCAAAAGATGCGGTAACCAATTATCGCACCTATTACAAGATCGGCAAGGCACATCTTCACAAGTGGAAGAACCGCCAGCCACCAGCTTGGATTATGGAGTGAGTATGCCAACATATAGTTTTCGTGATAAGCAGACCGGAGAAGAATTTGACGTTTTCATGTCTATCTCCGAAGTAGATAAGTTCCTGGATAATCATCCAGAACTAGAGAGACTACTAAGCGCACCACATTTTCTTGGGGCGCAAATGAATGGTGGACTAAAGAATAATAAGTCCTATGATCCAAAGGGAAAGTCATAATGCCTAATTACACATGGATGAATAAAGAGACTGGTGAGGAACATACCAACACCATGTCGATTGCTGATCGTGACGTTTACGAAAAAGAGAATCCACACCTACAGCAAGTCCTACGCAATTTCACAATGGTCGATCCCGTCAATGTGGGTATCACCAAGCCTCCAGCAGACTTCCAGAAATACATTCTTGGTCGTGTTAAGTCCGCTGTTCCTGAGGCTAATGCCGTCGCTTCAAAGCGTTGGGACATTCCTAAGGAGATTTAATCTGTCCGAAGTTATCCCTTCTAAAAAGTTTAGAGGTCGAGCCCGTAAAAAGGCTACGACCTCTTTTTGTTATGATAAAGTGCCTAACAATAAAGATAAAGGCAAAGATATGTCAGCAAAGAGAAGAAATAACCGTAATAAGCAAAATCAGGAGCAGCACAATCACGCTGAAAAGAACCATTTTGAGTTGCGTCATATTCAACCACTAACAGTAAACCAGCAGAGAGTGTTTGACGCATATTATAGTGGTGCTAATCTGATGCTACACGGTTATGCCGGCACCGGTAAAACTTTTCTATCGTCCTACCTAGCAATCAATGACGTTCTAACAGGGGACACATATAAGAAGGTTGTTATCATCCGCTCCGTAGTTCCATCCAGAGACATGGGCTTTCTACCAGGAACCGATAAACAAAAAGCGGAAGTATATGAACAGCCTTATCAAGAGATTTGTGACGATCTATTTGGAAGAGGCGACGGTTATCGTATATTGAAACTAAAGAACCTCGTTGAATTTACCACAACATCATTCCTCCGTGGTATGACCTTCAATGATTCCATCATCATCGTTGACGAATGTGAAAACATGACATTCTCCGAGATTGATACAGTCATGACACGTATCGGAACCAATTCTCGTATTATCTTCTCTGGTGACTACCGCCAGACCGATCTACATAAGCCACATGACAAATCTGGCATCAAAGAACTAATGGCTATTACTCGCCGTATGCCATCGTTCGATCATATTGAGTTTGCTATTGATGATATTGTCCGTTCTGGAGTGGTCAAGGAGTATATCATTCAGAAAACCGAAATGGGACTGTGACTAAATAATACACATAATGTAGGAGTAGACTTTCATGGCACAGTTTCGCATAGACACACATCAATATCTTAATCAAGAGAAAACTCTCTTTGAAGTAGTAATGCTAGCCGACCAGTATGGTAATCAGGTTGGCCCAGCTAATCCCACTGGTGTGGCAGTCGATGCGTTTGGCCGAGCCAGAATGTCTACTCCTCTCACCTTATTCGATTCATCACATAGATATGCTGATAATGGTCTATGGTGCACCTCAAATACATCATCCAATTCTACAGTAACATTCAATCAAAATGCTGGTCTTATTGAACTAGCAATTACTACAGCGCCTAATGCTGAAATCATTCGTGAGACGACCAAAGTATTCTCATATCAGCCAGGCAAGTCTTTGCAGTCTCTACAGACATTCGTTATGGAGCCTAAGACTAATGTTCGTCATCGTGTAGGTTATTATGGTGCCAATAACGGTATCTATTTTGAATTATCTGGTAATACGGCATACTTTGTCGAAAGATCACTATCATCAGGAACAGTTCAAGAGACAAGAGTTGCACAGGCCGATTGGAACTATGATACTCTATTGGGTAATGTTACTTCAAGTCCATCTGGTATAACTTTGGATCTAACCAAAGCACAGATCATGTTTATAGACATTGAGTGGCTTGGTCTAGGTACAGTAAGATGCGGTTTCGTTATTGATGGAAAACTCATTCACTGTCATTCATTTCATCATGCGAATTATATCACATCAACATATATGACCACGGCTTCTCTGCCTCTAAGATATGAAATTAAGAACCTGGCGGCGACAGCAAGCAATACAACTCTCAAGCAAGTATGTTCTTCTGTTATTTCAGAAGGTGGTTATGAACTAAGAGGCGCACAACAATCGGTGGGTCTAGGTGCCAATAGCGCAGTCAATCTCGCCTCTTCTGGTGTATTCTATCCAATCATATCTCTAAGATTGAAGCAAGAAAGACAAGATGCTATCGCTATTCTAACCGCACTATCTATTCTTGGTATCGGCAACAATGCTAGATTTAGATACAAGATTATTAACAATCCAACTCTAGCCAATACATCATGGATCTCTGCTGGTGCTGATACATCTGTAGAATATGATATGTCGGCAACATCTGTTACAGGCGGTAGAACACTGGCATCTGGATACCTTGCTGCTACCACACAGTCAGCAATCTCTATCGATGTTCTCAAAGAGGCGTTATTCAAGTTCCAGTTGGAAAGAAACTCTCTAACAGGAACATCTTATCCTATTACCATCGCTGTTGAGTCTGCTGTTGCCAACGATGACGTTCTAGCAACAGTGGATTGGGAAGAAGTCACAAGGTAGTTGACTTTATAGAATAGCTACTATATAATGTTATAGTAATGAGGAGTATAATATGGGTCCTGTGGAAAACAATATTAATCTGCTTGTGGCAGAATTAAAGAACAATCGCAAGGTAGACAAGGATGAAGCCCTTGACTACCTTGGTCATGTATTCCGTTTAATCGTTCAAAACAATACGCCGCTTGATCAGCGTCATGGCGCAGCTATGACCGTCAATCAGTTTATAACAAAGGCACGTAGTGGAGATTTACGCTATGCAGAAGGCTTCTATGGTAATTGGGCCAAGCAGCTAGAAGAAAAGAAGGACGTTGAACCATACTATGATGTCAATGAAATGGGCTGTTGAAAACTTTTAGGCATATAAACACATCTCCTGTTCTCGTAAATCTGAAAAGAGAAGAATATAATGGCAAGCGATTTTACATCTCGCCAAAGGGTACTAAACTCCCCTCGGTTACGACTTTTCTATCTCACTTCAAAGGCGACTCTATTGCGAAATGGAGAAAAAAAGTCGGCGAAGAAGAAGCGAACAAAATCTCGGCACGAGCAAGCCGCAGAGGTACAAAATTCCATTCTCTTATGGAATCTTATATCTCTAATCAGGAAGGATTCCTTGACCAAAACGTAATGCCTGATATGCGCCATGCGTTTAATCAGTTTGTTCCAATCTTAGACAGAGTTGATAATGTTCACTATCTGGAAACTATGCTCTATTCTGAAACACTCGGTCTTGCTGGTCAAGTGGACTGTATTGCCGAGTTTAATGGCGTCCCTTCTATTATTGACTTCAAAACTTCTTTGAAGCCTAAGAGAGAAGATTGGATTCTGAATTACTTTGAACAATGTACCTGTTACTCTCTCATGTATGAAGAAATGACTGGCATTCAGTGTAAGCAGATTGTGGTTATGATTGCTGTTGATCATGAGGAACCACAGGTGTTTGTTCGTGATCGCAAAGACTACATGAAAGAGTTGGCTTACAAGATACGGAAGTTTAGGGATGAAAAAGCTATCTAAGACTTGTTATGTGTCCGACGACAACTATGTGGCATGTGCTGCGTCCACTGATGGGCGCTTCGCATATCTTGAAAACGATCCTACTGGCATGAGAATATTGAAAGTGGTATCAACACTGGCCGAAGGTAAAGAGTTAGTGCTGGACTATGAAATGGCAATGAAAGAATTTTGGGCAGTCTTTAAATGAGATCCATTGGCACACATTGTAAAGCTGGTAACGTTAATCTCAAAGGTAAGAAATATAAACTCTTATCTTGCAAATGCTGTGTTATTCAGGATCTTCGTGGTAAAGAACGTATTAAAGAAGCAAAGAAAGAAATAGGGGACTACAGATGAAGAAAGTATATCTAGCAATCGCATTGGTGTTTCTTAGTCTTGGGCTATCAGCTTGTATCGCCACAACGGTCGGTAAATGCCTTCTCCTCGACAATACCACGCAGCATTGTTAAAGAACCACCAACTCCTTGGATAGAGGAGTTTGAGAATGAGATTGATGCAGAATGATAACCCGTGACTGGATTCGTGATGATGCCGTATTCTATACGGAGAGTGAAACTGTAGGACTTAGATCCTATAGCAGAGCTGATCTATGTGAGTTTATCAATTACTGGAAGATCAAGTTCCTAGAACTCGGAGCGAAGCGTGGTGATAAGATTGGTATCTCCATCGATAACTCGGAGATACATTACTATGCCATGTTGTTCGCTTCGTTTGAACTTGGTATGAAAGTTGTAACTCTACATAGACCAAACAATGAGAACGAATGTATCTCGCCAAGAAGCAATGCATATCTACCACTAGATATCTTTGTCTACTTTAATTCATATCTAAGCAATCCGAAACTATCTACTGCCATTCGTCATTATAGAGACAACTCTAAGATTACTCTAACATATGGTAAGATGGAGTGGGAAGCATATAGTGATCGTTATCGCTCTACCGCTGAGACTCCATTTCTAGCACAACCCAACGATGAATTGTTCTGCTGCACCTCTAGCGGCACTGTCGGAGATCCTAAACTTATAGCATATACGCACAAGTATTTGTTTGATCTTTGCATCGAAAACTGGAGAGATTTGGGTTATCATTCAACCGACAAGTTTATGCACCTTGCTTCCCTCAATCATGGAGGAATGATAACTCTATTGATTCCAGCGTTAGCATTAGGTAAAGAACATTACTTTATGAGAATGATTGAACCAACTGGTCAGCTTAGAACCGACTTCCTTAACATCTGTGTTAAGGAAGAGATTAGCCGGATCATCTGTTCATCTGGTAGCGTCATTGAAAAGCTGATCAATACAATGTATGCTCGTAACATCAAACTACCAGACACAACCATCATGATGTTATCCTTTATCGATCCATACTGGGTACCTGCCGTTAAAGAGGAATATGTAAAAAGGATTGATAGTATCTTTGGATGCACAGAGATTGGTGGTCCTGTGTTTATACCAAGTTTAACCATCGACACAGAAAACTTCAATCCGCTATTCTTAGGCAAACCAATCAATGGATTCTTTAAGACGGAAATCATTGACGGACGTATTCACGCCAATGGACATGTCTTTGATGATATCGTGGAAGAGAAAGATGATGGAGTATATTTCATTTCCAAGAATAGACTGCGGAAGATTAACGATATGGATATCAATCCAATTGACGTTTATGGTCTTATGTCTACCTATACCGCACGTTATCTTTATGAGATATACGTGGACGAGGTTCGCAATAGGCTCTTTATCATTACAGCTGATGAGGTTCTGATCGAAATGGGTTACATTGTGGAGAACCTTATTGAGTCCTTTTACTTTGGAAACGTTCCTACCAATCTAATCTATGAGCCAGAACTGGCTGAGGCGTCCATTACCCACAAAGCGGATAGAGAGAAACTTGCTGCAATCGTAGAAAAGTTCTTGACAAGCCAGAAGAACCCTGTATAATAAATAACATGCTTAGGTCGTTGAGAGACGAAACATAGGTTTCTTGGACGTGGGGGCAGTTCCCACCGCCTCCACCATAGATACATCAGCCACCGAGGTCGTTTGTGTGGTCTTATATCGTGCTAGCCGATGGGATATGATAATCGGTGTATCTTTGATGGGGGCGATTCAGGTTCGACAGGATTCAGTAAGGTCGTAAGGAGACCGAAAGCAAATCGTAAAGGCAAACGACAACAACGCCTATGAGGCTTTCGCTCTAGCAGCGTAATCCTTTGGGTATGGGCTCCACCTCGAAACAGAACGGGCCCGCTTTGTGTTCCATCGCACACGATTTTCCTCCCTTTTCCGCTAAATAATTATGAGAGGAAACCCCATGAACAAAGTCCTTCAAATCTACTTGACAGCTTTCATCTTTGTTGCTATGATACTCCCAATCGTGACATTCGCTGCGACCATCAACTGAATAGGACTATATTATGAGTGAGAAAGACAAATACACTGGTATGCGTGAGTTTAACTTTGCTCTAAGCACCAACGTTTATATCTGCGCCTTCGCTGGCATCTTCCTAGGCGCTATTCTAGGATACTGGGCAACTGGATCAATTGAGATTACCGTTGCATCAGCCTTTACAATCTCCCTTCTCTCTGGCATCTTTGGAATGTTCGTATGACGCCGGATGATATCCAAAAGTTTTCCATGGCAATTGAGGAACTTGTCTATATGAAAGACATTCCCTACATTGATGCTGTGGTCATGTATTGTGAAGAAACTGGATTTGAGATTGAGACTGCTGCTAAACTTGTCTCTGGTGTTCTTAAATCCAAGATCAAGCTAGAAGCTGAAGACCTTCACTTCCTCAAAAAGTCAAACACCTCTCAACTACCTCTTTAATATGGTGATATGATGTCAACGTTTAATTCTGACGAAACTCAAAAGATCAACTCTGCCAAAAACTATCTCAAATATATCATTAGAGAGAAGAACTTTCTAAAGCCACTACACGGTGTTGGTAATCTACGCTTGCCCGCAGCCGCAGATGTGGTCATTGCTGGTGGCTTCTTTGCCAGCTGTATCAATGATGAACAGTATAAGGATATTGATGTCTACGTTTTGAAAAACAATCATCATCTATATACAAATCTTACTATCGGTTATCATGAACAGCAAGAACAGAAGCGTCTAAAAGAAAAGATGATGAAACAGAATGGCGTTGGTGTTACGACCTCCGTTGATGACTTTCTTGGTGCCGATGAATGGGAACGTTCTGATACGGACTATCTGGGCAATCCAGACATTCTTGAGGTTATCACCAACAACCACACAAAGGTTCAGTATATGCTCACGAAGTATGAGACTCGTGAGGAGCTACTTGCTCACTTTGATTATAAGCATTGCAAGGTATCATACGATCCTTCTGAGGATAAGCTGTATATCAATCGTGAGACTTTTAACTGTATCGTGGATAAGATCCTCAAGATCAATAACGAGAACAGCGTTTCCAAGGATTGGCGCCGTGACAAGTTTCTCAAAAGAGGTTGGGTGCTTGAAACCGATAATGACCAGTATGCAGGACTGAAAGCACTTTCTTCCGGAAAGATTGCAGCATCTTATCAGAAGTTGAAAGAAGAAGTGGCTGCCAAGATGTTAGATGCATATGGTAAGGCGCCCAGCCCGCATCCATATGTCAATCATGGTTATATCACATCGAAAAAATGAGTCACTTCACTGGGTACGGAGCATATCAGCTATTCTTAGCACTAAGAACACATTTTAGCAGCAATAGATATGACTTCTTTCGTATGCATGGTAAACTCCGTGCTACCAAGGAGTCATATCTAAAGCGAAACGATAAGTGGTTCTTTGATAAGATAGCCAAAGAATATACAGCGGAAGAGTTGCGAGACTTCTATCTCGCCAACCTTCTGCAAGATAGAATTTACATAACGGAGTTACTAGATGACGCAGCAAAATCTGCATACACTAATTATCAGAGACAACGACAGGGTTTGTCGTATCACTATTCCAATGAGTTGGGAAGACTTTTTGATAAAGGGCTTAGAGACCCGTTCATTGTCCATAATGATACCTACCCTACTATTGTTCTGCTTTTCCTGCGTAGGACAATCAGTTTAGAAACGATGGTGATCCTCGATGATCAGTTGGGGTTCACCAAGAAGTTTGATAAGCATTATGCCGATGACGTTCTGTGGCCGAAGATATCAAAACAGATAAGTAAGTATAGACCCTTCTTAAAGTATGATAGAGCGAAGATGAATGATATACTGAGAGGTATCATGAATGAGCAAAGAGAAGCGACAGAAACGATTCCAACAGAAGAACAGACATATTGAGCGCCAGTTCGATATAGCTAAGAGTAACCATCACGGTTATTATAACGACAATAACAAACACCGCTTACACAAGATGCACGCCATGGATTGTGGTAATCCTCGCTGCTATATGTGTGCCAATCCTCGCCGCACATGGGGTGAGAAAACGATGCCAGAGTTAAGATTTGAATGTCGGGCTATAGAGCAGACAAATCGTGACTCCATCGGTAAGTGGGAGTGGGAAGACCTCAACGATCCTGCGGTTGAGTGGTGACTAAATAGAAAGCAGGATATTGTTATGAATTTTCCTGTGAGATAACTATCTTTAAGGAGAAAGGTATATGACAAGAGAAGATTTGATTGACGCTATGGAAATCATCATCAAGGCACACCCACCAGAGGCCGCTGCCGAGTATATTCACCGTCTGTGGATGAACCACAATGACTATGAAATCAAAAAGGGTGCAGTGGTTCATATCACCAAAGGACTTGATATCTCACAGAAGATTCCTAGAGAGTAATCCAAAATAACTATTGACAGGGGCTTCGGCTCCTGTCATAATACATCATATTGTTATGGTAAAGTGAATAAGACGTTTATACATCGAACATACGGAGAAAATACGATGAACTTTTCAAACCTCAAAAAGCAGTCCAAGTCATTCGACAACCTTCTAAAGGAAGTGGACAAGCTAAACTCCCCCACATATGAGAAGGACAATTCAACCGATAACTACTGGAAGCCAACCCCTGATAAGGCTGGCAATGCTCTAGCAGTTATTCGTTTCCTTCCAGGTCCAGCCGTTGATGGCGACGATGCTCTACCTTGGGTACAGTATTGGGATCACGGTTTCCAGAACAAGGAAACTGGTAAGTGGTATATTGAGAAGTCACTAACAACCCTAGGTCAGAAAGATCCTGTTTCTGAGTATAACTCTACTCTATGGAACGCTTCTACCGATGACCAGTCATGGCAGCGCAAGCAGGCTCGTGACCAGAAGCGTCGTCTGCACTACGTTTCTAACATTCAGGTTATTAGTGATCCTAAGAATCCACAGAACGAAGGCAAGGTCTTCCTGTTCAAGTATGGTAAGAAAATCTTTGATAAGATTACAAAGATGATGAACCCAGACCTTGAGTCAGAGCAGGCTATCAATCCTTTCGATCTATGGAACGGTGCCAACTTCAAGCTGAAGATGACCCGTCAGTCAGGTTTCCCAAACTATGACGAAAGCACCTTCCTTGCACCTGGTCCATTGTCAGCCGACGATGCTGAACTAGAAGCAGTTTGGAAGAGTGAACTATCCCTCAAGGATATTATCGATCCTAAGAACTTCAAGACCTATGAGCAGCTAAAGGCTCGCCTTGCTGAGGTCAATGGTGAGAGCGTTTCTGTTTCTGCACCTAAGAAGTCTTATACTGAGGAAGTGCTAGAGAAGAACCTTGCTAAGATTCGTGAGGACAAGGACTATGAACCTCCATTCACTGATAGCAAGCCAGTTGCTAAGAAGGCAGCTGCTCCTATCGTTGATGACGAGGACGAAGATCCAGACCTTGCAGAGTTCCGCAAGTTGATTGAGGACTAATTGAATTGGGGAGCCTAACAGCTCCCCTTTTCTTTATCCAATTGTTGTTTTGTTTAGTGCCGAGTATTGAGAACTTTCCACACCTCTGATCTTATCCATTGCTCTAGCAAGTGATGGTGATTCAGTCATTCCCTTTTCCATTCTAGGATTGATTGACACAGGATTCTGTGCTTTCTCCTGTATCTGTTGGATGCTAGAATGTCTCTCTGGTGTCTTAGGTGCTTCTGGTGTCTGTGGTGCAGATTGGTAAGACTCGGGTGCTGTCATGTGACGCATACGATCAAATGATTCCTTAGCACTAACACCAGGCGTTACTGGGTGAGTATCAGTTGCAGCAGCTGCAGTTGATGGTGTAATAAGAGGAATAGCTGTGCTTCTAATAGGCGCTTCTGATTTGGCAGATGCAATCTTAGTCTTGTTCTGCTCAGCGATAAATGATGCTTGTCTACTCTTCTGCTCTGTCATATAGTCAGCATACTTATTGATGTCCATAACATTGGCTTTTTCATATCCGCCGCCAGGAGTCTGACCAAGAATAGCTTGTGCCTCGTATTGGAATCTATTTTGCACCTTAGGAGCATACTGTTGTTTAGCTGTTGCGAGTGCTGTTACTTGTTCTTCTGGTGACTTGCCAATAGAAGCTGTAGCAGATGGCTTAGTCAAAATCTTTGGCATGTTATTTCTAAACTGAACACCACCAGCCCAGATTGCTTCCTGCACACGTGGATCCTTAACGTCATATCCCATCTGTGCAGCAGTTTTCAATGCTGGCTGATAATGCGTTCTATCTAAGAAGCTATGCTGAGCCTTGGCAAATGCTTCTGGCTGTGCTGTAGCAATGTGAGAATAGATTTTATCAAACTCAGCAGATCCTGGACGTGTCTTACCAAATACTTTAGCGAATGGCTTACCTTCATCTGAGTTAAGAAAGTCTGCCATTGTTCCTTTCTTAGATGAAAGCTGATGTTGTCCGTATGACTTGCCGCCCTTGTCACCTTTACCAGTGGAGATAGAGCCGACACCGAATTGTGATTCAGCACCGAACTTACCAGATTCCCATTGACCAGAGATAGAACCGATATCTGATCTAGTCTGTGGAATGAAAACGTCAGGTGCTTTCTCTACGGATGCTGTGAGTTTCTTCTTAGGTTTAGATGATCCACCATCACCAGCTTCTGTCTTAGACATAAAGGTACTCCTATCGATATTATTATCTTGCATGTCTTTATAGATAGACTGCACCTTTTCATGATTAGGATCTAGGATCTGAATCTCATTAGTCTTTTTGTTCCACTTGATAGCACCAGCAGCTTGCGCTTCTTCAAAGCCCTTATAAGTCATTTGCATAACTTTTTCTTTGCCATAGAACATACTATCAGCTAGTGGCTGCTTTGTCTTAACTTCATTCCAATACTTGTCAGGATCGAACTTATATGAATCAAATGCTTTCTTTGATGCATCTACTTTTTCGACCTTAGCTGTTTCGGCTTGTGGTCTTGGTGCTGATTGCTGCTGCTGTTCTGGATATGCAGCAGGAGTCTCGGATGATGTGAATGTAGGCTTTGCTACCGATGCTTGCTGTGCTGGTTGAACGACAGCTGTTTGACCTGATGGCTTTTGACCAGGTTCGGTAGTATATACGCCAGGTGCAGAACCATTGATCCATGCTAACTGATCTTGATTAGCTAGGCTCTTGCCCATTTCAACGGCTTGTAATGTGCTTGCTGATGGTTCACCACCTGCGACAACAGCTAGTCTTTCTCCTGAACCTCTATAGTCATTGATATTGACTTTAGCAACACGAGCGCCTTGACCCTGAAACTGTTCAAGAATAAGAACGTTACCCTGTGCGTCTGGAGCTGTTAGTGCAATACCTGTGTGATAATGTGACTTACCATCTGGCGTATCAGAAGCATGTTGTCCTCCTGGATGCGGACCTTTACCGTAGCTGGTAGTAGCAATAACAGAGCCTGGCTGAATCTTTGAATCTGTGAATGTCCACTTTGATGCAGGACCAAGATTACCAGCAAAGTGTTTACTTAGTGACACACACTCACCGTTACCAAATACATTACCAGACTTAGATGATGCCTTTGAAACATTAGATGCTGATGGATCGTCAGGTAGCTTTACACCTTCTCCAGATGCACCTTGTGCTGATTGTGTTAGATACTGAGAATGTTTACCAGCGTTATATGTTGTCCAGTGCTGATAACCACCTGGTCCACCAAGCTGTCCTCTTAATAGCATTAGAGCAGCTTTAGCGTTTAGTCTTGGATCAAATAGTTTCTTATCTTCGGAACCATCTTGTGCTAGTCCGAGCAATCTTCTTCTATCAGGACCTAGCTTACCAAGAAGGTTGATCTGCCATAGACCATATGAGTCATCGCCTGTCTTTGCATTAGGATTATGGTTCTGGGGATTACCAGAGGATTCAGGCATAGCAATAGCGCCGAGGATTCTTGCTTCTTCGGCTGTACCACCAGCTTGTCTAATTAGAGCAGCTGCTTGTGCAGCATTATATCTACCTCTAACTTCACCACCACCAGTATATGATGTGGATGAACTTTCACCCTTTCGACGTGCAGCACCAATTCGCTCAGCGGACTCAATTGAGTTAGCGCCTTGTGATAGACCGTAGCTGATGTCCTCTTGCTTCTGTGTTGATTTTTGTGAGATAGCTGCACGAAAGCCAGAAACGTCTGGTAGACCTCTTCTATAATAATCAGGAAACAATTCAGCGAACTGTTGTGGAGTAAGAGTAGAAAGAAACGATGCACCACCGAGTTTAGATGCTTCCTCTATTCTCTTCTGTGGTGTTAGCTTTCTTAGTTTCTTGAAAGCCTCTTTTGAACTTGTGCCTGTCTTGAAAGCCATTACATTCTTCTTCTGTTAAGATGGTTCATCATATTCTTACGTTCGTTCTCTCGGTCTTTTGCTTTCGCTTCTTCTTCCTGGATATGTGCGTTCAACAAATCAACATACGTGAACTTTTCCCAGGGAAGCATGTTCTCTAATTCAGTGAGCGACCACTTATGATGATGCGCCATATTAAAGTTAGATAGTATATGATTGGCTAGCGTATCGTGCCCCATTATCAGATAAAAAAATCGATGAAATCTGTATACCTCACCTGGTGTTCAAAGCCACACTTTTCGCATTTAGCGTTTAGTAGTGCGGCAATAGATGGGAAGCTATCTACCCAATCTTCTAGCTTTTGATAGCCTTCTTCTGTTAGGTTCTCCACAAACTCTTTTAATTCTTCTGGAGTATAGTCTGTGTTCTTATACATTCCCTTGTCATCATACACATAGTCAATAGACGCACAAATGACCTCAGTTTTCTTATCGAGGTCTGGTAACTGTTCCAACTTACGCATAATAGCATAAGATGGATATTTCATTTTGACTCCCGTTTTACCAGTGAGCCTGATATCGTTCGGCTTTTCAGGATCGATAATATCAATCTTGCCGATATCCATTTCTGTTTGAAATACATGACCGCAAGTCTTACCGTCTACTACGTTGTTACAGGTCATATTGACAGTCACTGTTTCTCCGACAGACTTTGCTCTCAAGAATATGAACATATAGTCCACATCGAAGAATGGTAGCTTCTCAATATCTACCGAGTCATCCTGAATACAGTTATTGATTACTTGCTTGACTGTTGCTACTAGTTCAATAGGATTCTTTCCTTCTAAAGCCATTAGCAATAGCTTTTCTTCTTTAACGACGAAAGGACGAACCTTGATCGTCTTACCAGTAGAAGGAATAGTTAAATCATAAAGCGGCAAATCAATCTTAGGCAACGGCATAATATATCTCCATTATTATTGTAGTGTAGGTCTTTCCCAGTTCTTATAGGCGAACGTTACTTGTAATCTTAGAATGTCTTGTGCTTCCCAGCTTACCGCTTGTGGAGCAACTAGCATTGGCCAGGCTCTTCTGAGCTGCCAGTGATATGTTACCTGGGGCATTCCATCTTGTCCGCCATATTCTGAATACTGATATACATCGATATCACACTGGTAGTTATTAAAATACTCAAAGTTGTAATTGGTGGATGGATTGATAACCTCTAGCCAGTCATCAAAGTAACGGCGCTCTCCTGAGGCGTTACGACATAGAAACGAGAATGATGCTGGCTGATATTGTGAGTTAGTTGGAAACATCTGTGATGGACCATAGTATCTGGTCTCAACAGTTGCGAATCCTCTACCTGGTAGTTCTGCTGCGTCGCATAGTAGATACAACTCTTTTGGAGCAGACTTAATAGCTGTTGGCGACTTGATAGAGACAAGAAAGCGACATGCTCTAACTAGTGAACCACTCTGATTAAGAAAACTCTTAAAGTGGTTCATATTGATATTTTTAGGAGCATTGCCCTGTGAAACTTGTGTGATTGCCATCTTTAGTATCCTACCTCAACGTCGGCTTGTGAGATAACACGCATTTCCTTAAAGATAAGTGTTAGCTGTGCTGATGTTGGTGAACCGTCTTTGAATGTGCTGAACTCGCCCTGCTGAGTATAGTTTACGTCTACTCTCTCAAGGACTGATCTAGCAATACGTGGAATATATGGATTAGTAGCTGCATATGCTGCCGAGGATTCACCAGAATATTCGGTTGAGATATACTTAAACTCAATATCGAACTCGGCTGGTGGAATGAACCAGAAGCCTGTCTTGAACTGATCGGCTAGACCACCAAGACCGAATTGTCTTGCCTGATCTAATGCTGCGCCAACTTCTGCTGGTGCTTGTGCTGTAATCTCGGGAGCAGAGTATTTTCTCAATGCTCTAATAATCTGATTCATCTGGTTCTGTTCTTCTTTTGATGAAGGAGCCATGAAGAAGTCAAATTGAAATCGTCTAAGTTCGGAGTTAGAATATAGAACGTCAACCTTGGGATTAATAGTTCCCTGTCCAGCGATACGTGCTGCACCGACAGCTGCACCGACCGCGGTAGCTGCTTTTGATGAAACAGCACCGATCATATTCATGCCTAGTCTAGCCAGCTTAACGTCATCATATTCGTGAACCATCTGCCATTGCATAGCACCATTCTGCCCACCGCCTGGAATAAACAAAGCAATGCTAAATGGGTTCTGTGTCTTTGATGCTCCTATTGCTTGACTAGGATACACGGTGATTTTCATAAAGTGACCCTGCGATTGACTGCTAAGGTCTAATGGAAATCTTAAATAAGTAGTGGGTAATCCAGCCATCAATTCCTCCGATGCTACATAGTATTTAGTAGAGGTATCGTAATGGCATATGATTACAAGCAAGGTAAATTCACACCCAAATTCCCCAAAAAGTATATCGGTGATCCCACTAATATAGTCTTTCGCTCTGGCTGGGAGCGTAGGGTTATGCAGACGCTAGATGAAAACTCTAATATCGTTAGATGGGCATCCGAAGAGGTTGTCGTTCCCTATATCTCTCCTATCGATAATAGACCCCACAGATACTTCGTGGACTTTTATGTAGAAGCGAAACAAGCTGACGGATCGATAAGAAAGATATTGATTGAGGTGAAGCCAGCTGCCCAGACTAAGCCACCAAAGACCCCTAAGAGAAAGACAAAGCGATATATCTCCGAGGTCATGACATATGGCGTAAATGAAGCAAAATGGAAAGCTGCTAGGGAGTTTTGTTTAGATAAGGGCTGGGAGTTTCAAATAATCACAGAAGCGGATCTGTTCAAAAAGACTACTAAATAATACATGGCAAAAGAATATACAAAAGACGAACTAGCCGAATGGTTTGAACAAAAGGCGATGGCCGTCAAGTCTGGCGGAGCAGCTAGAAACAGACTATTTAGTGCTGGCGAACGTCATGCCGATATTAACTCAGAGTTTGTCGGTGGTATGTATTTCTTTCGCTATGATCCCAAGACTAAGCTAACTTTGCCCATGTATGACAAGTATCCACTGGCAGTTGTTATTGAGAGATATAATGATGGCTTTCTTGGAATGAATTTGCACTATCTCACAAGAGGTCAGCGTGGTAGAGTTGTTACATTGTTTAATGACTTCTATTCCAGGAAGAAGCTATTTTCAGGTACGATTGCAGGAACAGGAAAGCAGACCAATTGGGATCTTGTGCAAAACGCCACTAATGGCTTAGAGAGTTTTTCTAAGCAGTGCGTCAAGAGATATCTTTATACTCATGTGCGCTCCCAGTTTATTAGAATTAATCCTAACGAATACGATAAAGCAGTCCAGCTACCCATCGATGAATGGGTCTATAAAAGGTAAGTAATAAATGGCAGTTTCTCCATACTTTGATCGATTCCCCAAGATCGATTATGTCATTGGTGGCGATAAGCTAGTCACCGAGAGCGTCACCAATATCTTTAAGAGATTTGGTATTCTTAGAGCAGTTCTAAGCAATGCCTCATCCTATAGTCTATATGAGGTAGAGGATTCCGATACTCCAGAAATTCTAGCGGAAAAGGTATATGGTGATGCTGGCGCAGGCTGGATTATTCTATATGCTAATCAGATCATCGATCCTCAGTTCGATTGGCCGCTATCCGACGAGAATTTCAGAAAGTATATTATCTCTCGCTTTGGCTCTATTGCCAATGCTCAGTCAACCATTCATCATTATGAGAAGATAGTGGAGACGACAATAGACGGTGAGACATATACCAGAACATATGCTGTCGGCAAAGAGAGATACACCGATAATAAGCTAGATGTTCCCTATACATATTACACCCCATATACCGAGAATTTGATCGTCACAGCGGACACCAACCATGTCACCTGTGATAATGTCTTTTTCACCGTTGATCTATCTAACCACGCTTCATATGACGATACATCATTGCCAGAGTATTTCTCATATGAAACGCACGAGGTTAATGGCAAGACAGTATATCTTAATACCTATGGAAACGCTGTATCCAACTATGATTATGAGTATAATCTGAATGAGCAGAGAAGATCAATCAAAGTCATCAAGGCAGCGTATTACGGTCAGATCATGAGAGAGTTTAATACACAAGCAGCTGGCGTTCCTGATTTTATCAGAAGGTTCTAAAGTATGTCATTTACTGATTTTAATAATCAACAGCAAGTCAAACAGGCAATTGATAATAAGCCCCAGAGTAATGATCCTACTCTACAGGTCTCTGCTGAAATCTCTCTTGGTGGTATTATTTACCCCGATGTTACCGTTAAAGAGGTAATCGTCGGTGAAAGTCTATTGAATCCATCAGCGCACGTTGCTGTCACACTACAATCCGCCATCTACACTCCACAGACACAGGAAGCTCCGTTCTTTAATATCATGAAGAATAAGGACTGGAATAGTATCCGTGGTCAGGAAATGAAACTCTTTATTCACGACAAGGATCCTACCAAGGCTCGTGAAATGAGAATCAGACAGAAAATATACAGAATAGATAACCGCCACTTCTCTAATCTTAATACTGGTCAGGTAGAGGATCTAACAGTTCACTCTATTGATGACTCCATTCTAAAAGACGCTAAGAAGCTAATGGAAGGCTCATGGAAATGTGACACGCCTACTAAGGTTGTCAAAGAAGCATTGTCAAAGATCGGCGTTGATGATATGTCCGAGATTATGGAGTCTGGTCCCGCTCGTCCTTATGTTGCTGAAATGATCCATCCTCTACAGGTTATTCAGCAGCAGGCTAACGTAGCAATGGATGGGGACGATCCATCGTTCTTACACTATATGACAATTAATCAGATCACTGGCGATAATGTCCATCACTTTAAGCCGCTCAAGAAAATGTTTAAGGCATCGCCATATGATATTTACGCTGCTGATACCGCTGTCACAGGTGGCACCGCTTTCTCCCAGAAACTAAAAGATAGTCCATATGGGGCTAGTCAGGTTGCTGTGACTTTCTCATTCCCATGTGACTTTGATTTATTGTCTGATCTACTCAATGGCGTAGATGAAAATGGTAAGACAATTAATGGCGTTGCTACTATGAATTTTGGCTCTGGTGTAGCCGATCTAGCGTCAGCAGTTAGCGGCGTATTAGACATGGCCAATCGTGCCTTCTCTATCACAAATCTAGGAACGGCTGGTCAGCAAAAGACATGCGAGACTAATGTTGAAAAGCATTTGCAGCTCCGCCAGGCTAGAATGGGTCTACTAGATAGAGACAAGATTGCGCTAAGAATTACCGTGCCATGGTCCCCTTGGCTACACGCTGGCGATATGATTAATTTTCACTGGTTCAACCGCTTTAATCAAGCTGAGGAACTATATGGCTCTGGGCAATATCTAATCGCACATATGACGCACAATATTCAATATGGTGGCTATGCAGTAACCAATCTCGACTGCATCGCTAATACATTTGGGAGAGCAAAATAATGGCAGGTAATTTTCCAGGACCAGATTCCAAGTTTCAGGTCTGTGTAGTATCAGATCAAAAAGCCGAAGATCATTCTGGTAATCAGGCTTGTTTCTCACCTATCGATCATGGTGAAAGTGTAGATACTAATGATCTTTCATTATCCCCTATGTTTAATTCCCCAACTGGATTCATGCAGCAGGCTTTCCCTGGCGCTATGGATCCTGGTACGCCAGTTGTCATGCTCAAAAGACTTGGTGAGCCTGGTGGTATTATTCTAGGTCAGACGAATACTGTTAAGAAGGGCGGCACTAATGAAAGCGGCTCTGGCAAGCTAGGTTCAACTCAAAAAGTAGCTGAACTATCAAAGACAACCCGTGATATCAATATTGCTCCTGATATTAAAGAAGTGGAAGAAAACGGGGTCAAGATTAGAAAGATCGAAGAAAAGGGTCAGCAACATTCACTTGATCTATTAGACGGACTTCCTATTCACGGTGCTTTATTTGATATGGCTGGCTTTAGATTGCCAGAGATTAAGAACGTGCCGACTGCTCTTGCTACTAATGATCAGATGGTATCACAGCAAGCAATGCAGCAGATGATGGGTCAGATCATGTCTCTCGGACAAATGATCCAAGGACTTGCTGGCAATAAAGGTGCTGGCGGAGGCATGGGTGGATTCGGTGCTGGTTCTCTAGGAAATGATTATACTCCTCCCGGTGCTAATACTGGCGCTGGTGGTGATGGATATGGCGGAGGACTGGGATCTAATATCGTCACAGCTGCTGCCGCTCCTGTCGGAACCCCAATGTATGAAATTATGCAGGGTCTTACTCCACAAATGCGATCCGCAGTTAATTCTCTATCGGTTCTATTACAGGGATATCAAGCGACAGGTGGCGTTGCTTATATGACGGGTGATCTAGTCCACGAAGATACATATCTCGGCAATGCTCAACAGCTATTAAGTCAGGTCACCTCTCTTGATGATCTAATGTATGTTATGAATAGACTCCAGTGGGATTCATCTATTCGTGGCACCGACAAGCTACAGAACGTTGTAAATCAGATCCAGACAGCATGGGGAACCGCTCTACAGACTATTGACGTTGATGGAAATGTCATTGTCACATATGGCGATGAAGATGCTAATTCTGAAATAAAGTTCGCTGATCAGATGACCTCTAATACATCAAGCCCAGCACTCGGTTATTTCTCTGGCGACGACTATACCTATTCCGTCAATGCCACGGGTGCTTCTTCTGGCTTTAATACATCTGGCGCTGGTTCAACAGGACAAGGAACAGGCGGAACAGGATCGGGCGGTGGTGCATCAGGTACGAATCCACAGCAAGTAATTGGACAAGTTCAAGGACTCTTGGGACAAATTCAGGGTCTAGCGCAAGGCATGAATCAAAACATGTTTGGCGAAGCAGCTGGCACAATGAAAGACCTCTGGAAGCGTATGACTAGAGAGCAAGAGAATGACGCTAAAAAGATGCACGAGAAATTAAATACCTCTAGTGACGTTCAGGAAATGTCACAGATCGTGGACGCTACTGTTAAAGGTGGCAACCCAGTCGATCCAAGTAAACTAAAACCAAATATGCTAGAAAGTCTGGGCGATGTTGCTCCATCAACAGATCAGCTTGAAACAAGTCTATCATTCGGACCATAAGGAATAAAGATGGCAGATACTAGTGATAATACACCAAAGAATAAGTCTCAAACAAAGTGGTCGGAGAAGCATAAGTCCGACGCACGTAAGGCAAAATCTTCTGGTACCTATCCTGATTATTTCTCATGGAAGACCAGATCAGGACATACGCTACAGCTAGATGATTCCAAGGGAAACGAGACCGTCACGCTACAGCATCGTGGCGGTACAGCTGTTCAAATGTCTCCCGATGGCTCATTACATATCACAGCACATAATGGCAAGTATGAAGTCACGTTTGGTGAGAATAGAGTGACAATCTCGGGCGCACAAGATATCACTGTTAAGGGCGATTGCTCATTAAGAGTATATGGTGATTATAACGTCACATGCCATCAGGATTATAATCTAACTGTTCTGGGAAATTTCAATCTATCAGCCAAGAACCATAATAGACAAATCCTCGGCAATATCGATACGCAGGCACGAAACGAGAATAAAAAGCTAATGGGTTCATCTTCCAAGATTGCTCGTGGCGCTATTGCTTATGTTGCTAAAGGCTCGACCACTATTGCTTCTCACTCTGATCAGGTTCATATCGGCGGTGCATCTGGAATTAATATGGCGGTCAATGAAGGCAATATTAATTCTAATATTGAAAAGGGTGACTTTCATTCCGAGACTAAAGACGGTGATCATAAGACAAAAGCAAAGGGTGCTGTCAAGGTTCAATCAACCAACGACGCTATCCAGATGCAAGCCAAGAATAATATGGAAATGAAGTCAGAGAGTGGCGACTTTACCGCCGAAGCCGCTTCAGGAAACGTTCAAGTCAAAGCCCAGTCAAAGATGGATCTACGTGCTACTGGCGACGCATCATTGTCAGGTTCAACCACACACGTATCTGGACAGACTACTAATATCATGGGATCTAGTGCAGTAAACGTTGACGGCACATCTGCTCTTAATCTCAATTCTGGTATAGGTCAGGTAATGTCCGCTCTAGGACTACAAATGAACTTTGATTTTGGGGACTCCACCACTGGAAATTCTCGTGGTGTTCATGCGCCTGATAGACCTGCTGGCAATAGTGAAGCTAAAAATTGGGCATAAATAGTATATAACTATAAGGACCAGAAATGGCACAGCTAAACGTTAGTAGAACACCAGACTATTCCGATCTTGACTTGGATTTTCAAATCAATCCAATCACTGGGGATATTAATAAGAAAAAGGGTGTGGACGCTATCAAAAGATCCGTTCGCAATCTAATCTTTACTAACTACTATGAGAGACTATTTAAGTCCGAGATTGGCTCCGATGTTAGAGCATTACTATTCGATAATGTCGATCTAATGACCGCTACATTCCTGGAAGACGCCATTATTAAACTCATAAATAATTTCGAACCTAGAGTTCGTTTACAGCAAGTTAAAGTTGTCGCTGATATTGATAATCACGGATTCAATGTTACTATCCAGTATGTTGAGTTGAACACCGAATCACCAGCGACTTTTAATCTATTCCTAGAAAGAATCAGGTAACATGGCAAGCGCAAATACATCCCTAAGAGTAGCGGACCTAGATTTTAATTCTATTAGAAACAATCTAAAGACCTATCTCAATAGCCAATCAGAGTTCACAGACTATAACTTTGAAGGTTCTGGTCTGTCTGTTCTATTAGACGTTCTGGCATATAACACCTACTATAATTCTTTCTACTTGAACATGGCTGCCAACGAGGCCTTTCTTGATACCGCACAGGTTCGTCAGAATATTCTATCGCAAGCCAAGTTGATCAACTATATTCCAGCTTCTCCTCACGCTGCAGACGCTAAGGTTAGTATTCGAGTAACCCCAACAACCACCGAAAATCAGACCGTCAACTATATCGTCCTGGATAGATATACCCGCCTGCTCGGAGCTGATATTGAGGGAAAGTCATATCCATTCGTGACTGTTAACGCCAATACGGCTCATAAGGCTGATGGATCGTTCTATTTTCAGAACGTGGTAATTACCCAGGGCGAGGTAATTACCCAGCAGTTCGTTATGTCATCAAATAACCAGACTGCACGATTTGAGATTCCATCAGCCAATATTGATACCGCTACTCTATCGGTTACTGTACAGGAATCTCCAGCTAATACATACACCGAAGAATATCAGCTATCACAGGATATCACCGAGGCTACTGCTAATAGCCGCATTTACTTCCTGGAAGAGAATGAAAATCTAAACTACACCCTACAATTCGGTGATGGTATTCTTGGCTATCGTCCTAAGGACGGCAATATCATTATCACAACCTATATTGATACACAGGGCACTGCTGGTAACGATGTTTCCAAGTTTAACTTTATTCAGCCAGTTGCAGGATATTATTCTGGTAACGTTCGTGTATCCACAGTCGAATCCTCTCGCATGGGCTCTGATAAGGAAGATATCGATAGAATTAAACTAAGAGCGCCACAGTATTATACCGCTCAGAATCGCTGCGTAACCACTCGTGACTATGAGGCGTTGATCACTAAAGATTATCCAAACATCGAAGCTGCTTCTATCTGGGGTGGTGAAGAAAACGATCCACCAGTATATGGTAAGGTTTATATCTCTCTCAAGACCAAGGGCTATTATGCTCTATCCAATCTTGAAAAAGAGAATATCAAGCAGAACCTAATCAAGACTAGAAACGTCATGACTGTAACCCCAGTCATCGTGGATCCTGACTATATCTTTATCACTGTTCGTGGTAAGGTATATTTCAATCCAGGTTTCACAACTAAGACCTCTAATGAGTTGATTGAGATTGTCCGTCAGACCACTTATGCATATTCTGATGCTGAATTGAATACCTATAGATCAGTATTCAAGAAGTCAAAGCTGCAGGCAGCAATCGAAGGTGCCGACGGTTCATTCCTAGGTTCTGACGTTACCGTATATCTTCAGAGCCGCCAAAAAATTGACATAACTCAGAGCAAAAAGTATTATTTCAATTTCAAGACCCCAATTGAAAAGGGCACATTCACCAATAAGCTATATTCATATCCGCAGATCACCGTCTATGATAATAGCAATACTCAGCGCAACGTATTCTATGAAGAAGTTCCTGAGTCATTCACTGGCGTTGATGCTATTGAAATTGAGAACGCAGGTATGAATTATATCACAGCAAACGTATCAATCACAGGCGATGGTACTGGCGCTACAGCTGCTGCCACCGTTGTAAATGGTCGTATCGTCTCTATTGAGATAACCAACAAGGGTATTAATTACTCTCGTGCGCTAGTCAATATCAATGGTAATGGCACCGAGGCTTCTGCTCGTGCTGTTCTACAGGCTCGTAACGGAACACTAAGAACCTACTACTATGACGATCAGGGTAATAAGATCATTGTTAATCCAGAGGCAGGAACCATCAATTATGACACTGGTGACGTTGTTCTAAATAGTATTAAGCCTCTTGCGGTTGTCGCCAACGATTATTACGATACAAACGTTCTAACCATTAACGTGGTAGCTGGTGACGAAGTTATTCCACCACTAAGAAATCGTATCCTAACAATTGACGAAAACAATATCCAGAGTGTCCAGCTAGAAATGGTTGCTGAGAAATAATGGCTTATACATCAAATAACAAAACATCTATTCTTGTAAGTAGCCAGCTTCCCGCTTTCGTTAGGGAAGAGCATGATCGATTTGTCAAGTTCATGGAATACTATTATAAATTCCTGGAACAAGACGGTCAGCAGCTATACGTTGCCAAGAACCTTACTCGTTATCTTGATGTTGATCAGATTTATGCTGACGTTATTCATGACGAAGAGGAGGGTGAGGAACATGCTCTCCGAGAAGTGGGTGACTATCATGCTTTCTTGCAGAAAATGTATGATATCTATATCAAGTATATTCCTGACGCCGTTCTCGCTGACAAGAACCTAATTCTTAAACACGCCAAGCAGTTCTATCGTTCTACTGGTTCTGAGAAGTCTATTCGCTTTCTCATTCAGGCTCTATTTAATAAGCCTGCCGAGTTCTATTATCCCAAGAATGACGTTCTAAGAACATCTGATGGTAAGTGGTTCGTCGAAAAGTCTATTAAGGTCACCAACGTTGCTGTAGACAATGTTTCAAACTCATATGCTGCTGTCAACTTTGCTAATACCTTTATTACTGGTGCATCATCAAAAGCAACAGCTATTGTAGAAAAGGTCGATACCTATTTCGAAAAGGGTGAACTTGTCTACGAACTAAAGCTATCGGGAATTAATAGAGAGTTTCTAAACTCAGAGACAGTCTATACTCGTTTCGAGAGCGAAGGCGCTACTCATTATCTAAACGCCAACATCTTCTCTGGTGTTATCACTCTAATTCAGATCGTCACCGCTGGTTCTGGCTATTCAGAAGGCGCTACCGTTCCTATCGTATCTAATACTGGTTCGGGTGCTCAGATCGTCATTTCAAAAGTCTCTAAGGGTTCTATTCAGGCCGCAGGTATTATTAATTCTGGTGCAGGCTTCCAGGTAGATAATCCTCTACTAATCTACGGTTCAGGTTCTGGCGCAGCAGGTTATGTGTCTGACGTTGACGACTCTGGCTTCTATCATCCAAATAGCTATAACGTTATGTGGACCACAATCGGTCTCGAAGCAAACACAGCTATTGGTAACTCAGTCTATTCAAATCTTAATAGTCTAATTGTCGATCCTGCTAATGATTCCGCAGGCTTCGTCAACTCTATGTCATATTTCGTCTATGCCAACTGTGGACCAGCATATACTCTAGTCATCACATCTGGTGGTACAAACTACGTTCCTCCAATCTCAATGACCATTTCTGCCAACTCCATTATCTCCAAGATGGGTATTCTTGGTAAGATGCAGATCATTAATGGTGGTCTAGGATATACTGGTGGTGATAGAATTGAGTTTATTGATACCTTCGGTAGCACAGGATCAGGCGCTATTGCTAACGTAACAAACGTAGCCGCCAATGGCATGATCACCGAGATTAAGTTCGAAGAAATGCCAGGTCATATTATTGGTGGTCAGGGTTATGACTGGAATCATCTACCAATCGCCAACGTTGTTTCAGCAGGCGGATCAGGTGCTAATATTGCTGTTACAGCTATCATCGGTCATAACGAGGAAATTCTACAGTCTGTTTCCGATATCGGTTCTATTCTAGGCATGACCGTCATTTCAGGCGGTGGTGGATATGAAGATGATACTTATCTTGATCTGACAACAATGGGTGACGGTACAGCTAATGCTAAGGTCTTTACTGTATCTGGCGTTTACTCATATCCAGGTCGTTTCATTAATGACGACGGTCTACTATCCAGCACCAACTTCCTACAGGATAGAGACTATTATCAAGAGTTCTCATACGTTGTCCGTGCTGAAGAAACAATCAATCGATATAGAGACGCTGTTAAGGATCTAGCACATCCTGCTGGTATGAAGCTATTTGGTCAGTATCTCATGACATTTGATCTTGAGACAGACACCAATACTAACGTTTCTATCACATTCTCTAATACTGATTTGTTCTCTGTAGACACTAAGACCCTATATCAGGTTCAAGGATTCACCAGCGGTGTATCCGTTCCCAATTCTGTCTATGGTATGGCAAATGCTGAGTTTGTTGTAGGCTCATTCGAGGTCAACACATCAAATCATCTAACGACATATGCTGCTCAGAATAATAGTATTGTTATCTCATATGAGAACCACGGCTTCTATGCCAACGATTATGTATTCCTAAAATTCGAGGGAACAAATACCTGGTCGAACCTTGGCAATACCAACTATGTCGTTTCAAGCGCCAATCTAAGTCACTTCTCTGTCATCAATTCACTAACAGAGAAGCCATCTGGTAATACTGGTAATGTTCGTGTCTATAATCCTGACGTTACAATCCGTCTACCACATAGCGGTAGCAATACAAGAGATAACGTCTATATCCAGTTCCAGACTGTCGATCCATCGCTAGTCAATGCCTTCTACACTGTCACTGGTGTTATGAGCGTCAATACATTTAACGTTCTACATCCAAACATGACAACTGCTAATGACTCAGCTAATGTTGCTAACGTTATTAATAAGAAGATCGTTGTAACAGCAAATAATCACGGTTACTCTGTTGGCAACACCGCTTACTTGCTATTCCTAGGCGGTGACACTGGTAATACTCATAACGGCTATTATGTCGTGTCCGAGGTTACGGACGCTAACTCATTCAATATCGTGTCACCAAATGTTATCTTCGCTGGTTCAACAGCCAAGGTACATCAGAAGTATTCCACAATCGTCATGCCAGGTCATCCATATGCTAATGGCAATACGGTGTATATCGCTTTCGCTTCTGGTGATCAAGCAAATACTACTAACGGTCTATATCAGCCTGTCAAGATGGATTCTAATAGAATCCTAATCACAGCAAATAAGCCCGCAGCAAGCAATAGTAATGTTAGAGTATGGTATCAGTCAAATAGCTATTCTAACATCAAGTTCACTACGCTACATGATACCTCAGGATATAGCGCAACCGATAACGTCTATATTGAGTTCTATTCTGGAGCCAGTGATCTATCTAATGGCGTCTATATGGTCAAGGACACATATAACGGCAACACATATAACATTTACTATGATAGCAACACAAGCATCGTCAATGCTGAATCAATCTACGGCTCACAAGTCTATATTCCAAGTAGCACAAACGGTGTCAATACTATTATTAGTAATACCATTAATACTATTAATCACTATGGTCTCGGAATCGTGGCAAACTCCGTAATGGAGGGAATTGCTTATGTCTTGCCTTATAAATAATAGATAATTAGAGAAGGATAGTTCTTTGTCATCGTCACGTTCAAAAAATTTTGATATCTTTGCTGCAAAGCAAGTCAAAGAAGCTGTATCAGAACCTTTAGCCTCCAATGTCTATCTAACTTTTGGTAAGAGTTCGGCATGGGCTAATGACTCCGCTCCTCCGCAGGCTAACACCTCTGTTGTTGCGACTAATGACGTTTGGCGTAATATGATCGGCGCTAAGAGAATTGTCGGTAATAACATTAGACATTCTATTCGTAGAATTGACTGGGCGGCAGGAACTGTATATGATACCTATGATGATCATATGGACTCACTAGCTGAATTTACCAGCACCAATGATTTCTATGTCATGACCTCCGAGTATCACGTTTTCAAGTGTCTTGACAATAATAATGGCGCACCATCAACGGTTATGCCAAACATTCTAGTTACCACCACCCACTTCCAGACTGCTGACGGATATATTTGGAAGTATATGTATACCCTTAACTCTGATGAAAAACTCAGATTTATGACGCCAAGATTTATTCCTGTTAAGACTATCATCGCAGCAGATAATAGTCAGCAGTGGAACGTTCAAGAAAATGCTCGTGACGGCGGTATCCATGTTATTAGACTAACCGATGCTGGTGCAAACTATACAGCAAACGATGTGGTCGTAAATATTGTAGGTGACGGACAGTATGCTAATGCTTTTGCTGTTCTAAATACAACCTCAAACACCATCCAAACAATTATCGTTGATAACTTGGGCATTGGCTATACTCATGCCGATGTTACTATCATGTCATCAACTGGTGGTGGCGCTACTGCTAAAGCGGTTATTAGTCCTCCAGGTGGACACGGATCAGACGCCCTTACGGAATTGGGTGGATCATATCTAACATTTAACATTCAGCTTAAAGATACCGAAGGTGGTGTTCTTACTACTCAAAACGACTATAGACAGATTGCTTTGATTGAAGATCCTTACTACTATGGTACTACAACAGTCGCATCTTCTATGGCAGCTTCACAGCTAACCTCACTATCACTAAATGGTAGTTCTATTGAGTATATGGAAGATGAATGGGTATTCCAGGGTGGATCACTAGATTCCGCAACATTCAAGGGATTCGTTGTTCGTTGGGATTCACCCAACAACACCATCAAGCTATCACAAACCGAAGGCACTCCTACAAAGGACTTGCTAATCGGCGCAAACACAACGGCAGCTCGATTCGTTAGTTACATTACTAACCCAACATTGCGTCCTCGTAGTGGAAAACTACTATATACAGATAACATGACCGCAATACAAAGAGCCGACGATCAGGCCGAAGATTACAAAATAGTTATAGCATTTTAAAAGGAAAGTATAAAAATGGCATCTACAGCTAACAATGCTAATCTAATTTCATCACTGACTACAAACTTTAATGTAACTCCCTACTACGATGACTTCAATAGTGGTGAAAAGGATTTCTATCGCATTCTGTTCAAGCCAGGATATGCTGTCCAGTCTCGTGAACTAACTCAGATCCAGTCAATGGTTCAGAGTCAGATTTATCGTTTTGGTAAGCACGTATTCAAGGAAGGCGATATCGTCATTCCTGGTGCTTTCACCTTCAAGATGAACGTTGGTGACACCAAGGGACATAATATGTCCTACATCAAGATCAATAACACTAACGGTTCTGGCGACACAGTAAATGTTCAGGACTTTGTTGGCGAAGTTGTAACAGGTTCTATTTCAGGCATTTCAGCTAAAATCGAGACTGTCCTTGATACCGATGGTACAGCTGCCAATACTAAAACTCTTTATACTTCCACTTTCCTTAATGCTTCCGAAGCTGACTCCTCTGTCCGCACATTCGTTGATGGTGAAACACTAACAACCGCTAATGGACTATCCGCCGTAGCCGTTTCTACAGCTGCCACTGGTTATTCTTCATGGTTCAGCATCGATGATGGTGTTGTATTCGCTAAAGATCATTTCATCAGCTTCTGTGAACAGCAGACAATTCTTGATCGTTATAATGCAAGCCCAACTTGTAAGGTTGGCTTCTATATCACCGAAGATATCATCAATGCTTCGCAGGATACATCATTGCTTGATCCTGCATTGGAATCATCTAACTATTCCGCACCTGGTGCAGATCGTCTAAAGCTAACAGCTTCTCTATCTGTTAGAGCAATTGACGATCCAATCGCTGCTCCAAACTTCGTCACACTATTCACTGTTAAGGATGGTGTTATTGACATTTCAAACGAAAAGACTCAGTATAACATTCTTGGCGACTCAATGGCTCGCCGCACATACGAGGAGTCTGGCGACTATCTCATTAGAGGTTATAACGTCACAATTCAGGAACATGACAAGATTACAGGATCTGTTCCAAACTATGGTCGTTTCACTGATGGTGATAACACTAAGCTAGTTGTTGGTATCGATTCTGGTCACGGTTATGTCAAGGGCTATCCAGTTACCAACGGCGATAAGTTCGAGGTTGTTATTGATAAGCCAAGAGACTTTAGAAACGTATCATCCCAGATTGCTTCTACCACCCAGGGCCAGTATCTATTGGTCAATGAAATGGTTGGTACATGGGAACTTGACAAGGGCAACCGCATCAATCTATATGACACTGTTCAGCGCCGTGTCACAAATAGCGGTGTTGTAACTGGCGGTAAGTGGTCAACTGGCGCACAGACTGGTAATAATATCGGTAATGCTATCGTAAACGAAGTCCAGTATGTATCTGGTACTCCAGGTTATGACGCTATCTATGGTGTATTCCTTTCTGATATTAAGATGACAGGAAGCAATACATTCTCTAACGTTCGAAGCGTTTACTACGATGTTGCTTCAGTATCTGATCCAGGCGGTGACATTGTTGGTGCTAATAACACCACATCAAATACCTCACTACAGGCTGTTGGTCTATCTACACTACTTTATTACACTGGTGCAAACTACGTTAAGTCTACTAAGGACGTCAACGGTCAGGGTGCAACCACATACTATTTCAACCAGACCCAGGGTGTATCATCTACACTAAACTTTGGTACTGGTGGTACAATTACAGTAACACATTCTGGTTCAACCAATGAAATTATTCCTTACACTGTCAGTTCAGTTGTAGGTGATACCGACGTTTCTCAGGACTTTATTGTTGCTCTTAATCAGACATTCAATATCGGTCCTCTATGGTCAGGCGCAACCGTTTCTGGTTCTGGCTCAACTATCACTGGTGTCGGCACTTACTTTAACTATCTAAACGTAGGTGATAAGGTTGAGTTCGCTGGTCAGTCAGGAACCTGGTACGTTACCGCTATTGCTTCCAATACATCAATGACAGTTTCCAATACTGTCTCTGGTCTATCTGGCGCAGCAATCTTTAAGGCATATAAGAACGGTGACATTATCAATCTAACTGGTAAGGGTGTTAATGCTGGTGGTAAGAGAACCATTACAGCTACAAGTAACACACAGTTCACTATTGATCTAAAGGAATCATTCCCATCAACAATCGGAACAACCGTCACCTATAAGGTTGCTAAGACAAACTGCGTTCAGGCAGCTAAGACACTAACTGCTGGCGTATATGTTAAGATTAGCTGTGCCACTGCTGGCACAACTGGTCCATTCTGCCTAGGTTTCTCTGATGTCTATCGTGTTTCTAAGGTTATCAAGAAAACTGGATCTGCACCAACAACAACTTCCGATGGTACAGACGTTACTCAGTATTTCATTCTTAACAACGGTCAGACCGATACAAACTACGATCTAGCAACTATTTCAAGAAACGGTATTTCTCTTGGTGGCACCGATTATCTTCTAGTTGAACTAGATTACTTTGTTCCAAACTATTCTGGTTCTGGTGCATATTTCTCTATTGACTCATATCCAATTCAGGATGACGATGCTCTAGCAACCAGCACAACGATTAGAACTGAAAATGTTCCAATCTTTACATCACCAACAACTCAGTATCAGTATGATCTAAGAAACCATCTTGACTTTAGACCAGTCAAGACAGTTACCGCATCACCTGTTACAACTACTATTGCTTCGGCACCAACTAATCCATCTAACAACTCCACAACCTACGTCTATACTGGCGCAGGTATGAAGTTCCCTGTTCCTTTCGAGCCACTAACATTCGACTATTCATATTATATCGGTCGTAAGGATATTGTAACAATCAATAAGGATGGTGTAATCTCTGTAACACCTGGTATTCCATCTTCTTCTCCTGTCATGCCAGATTGTCTTGACACACAGATGATGGTTGCTGTTCTTGACATTGCACCATATCCATCAATTTCACCAGCTTATGGTAACGTTCTAAATCGTCGTGACCTAGCATGTGGACAGAAGAAGGTATCTATTCGTGGTTATACCATGCGTGATATCGGTCTACTAGAGAAGCGTATTCAGAACCTTGAGTATTATACTGCTCTAACACTACTAGAAAAGGATGCTCTCAGCTTCAAGATCCTTGACGCTAATGGTAACGACCGCTTCAAGAATGGTTACTTTATCGACACATTCAAGGACGGTTCACTATCTGCTAAGGGTATTGATCCTGACTTCCGTATTGTTTTCGATCCAACAGAACTAGCAATCCGTCCAATGTTCTCTACCGATTCATTCGGCTATGAGTATGTTTCTGGTAATGGTATTGCTGTCAATGCTGGTAAGGTAACATTCGATTACACCCAGGAAATGTTCTTCCAGCAGCCACGTGTCACAAATACACGTAACCTAGAGCGTGGAACATACTACTTCCAGGGTCAGATGACACTCTTCCCAAATCAAGACGTTTGGGTTGACACATCATTTGCTGACGACGAAACTGTTACAATCAAGACCGATAACAGTCTAATCTCAATTACTACAAGTTCAGAAGCCGACGTTGCTGCTCAAGTTAAAAAGAGTTTCTTGAACACAACTTGGGAGCCATGGAAGGCTAACATCATCGGTTATAACCTATACCGTGGTGAAGGCACATCTAAGGCATTCGTTGGTCGTTTCGATTCAGAAGCACAGGCAAGAGCCGTTGCTGCTACCTGGACAACACAGCCAAAGTATGTCACCGAAGGATTCCACAAGTTTGGTTCCGACGCAGCATATAACGACTGGGTTGCAAGATACACCGCTCGTGGTACAACAGCTACACTTGAAACAATTTATAACAACACCCGTCTAGGTACAAACTGGTTCGCTAACGAATCCGTTGATACCGCAGCAGGTGGCAATAAGCTAATTTCAAGCGACAAGATTCCTTACATTCGTCCACAGGAAATTGTGGTTCAGATTCAGGGTCTAAAGCCATTCTCAAAGATGCACGCCTTCTTTGATGGTGTTAATGTTTCAGAATACTGTACACCACTAACAGCTAGCCAGTTCCCACTTGCTCTAGCCAGAAGCCCACTACCATTGGGTCAGGTTGCAGCAGAAGGTGCTGATCTAATCGTTGATACCAATGGTAATCTTTACTTCATTCTAAAGATTGCTAAGGATGGTCCTAAGTTTAAGACTGGCGACCGTAAGCTAATCGTTCTCGATTCAGAGCAGCTAAATCCAGAGACACTAGATGCTTCTCTTGATGCATCAACAATCGCTTCTGGTTACTTCTTTGCCGATGGTACTAAGCAGACTCTACAGAGAACTGTTTACTCAACATCTGGCTATAAGAAAACTGGCGAAGGCACCTCAGAGTCCTATCAGTCAGAAGCACAGCTAGTTCTACCAAATACATGGTCACCAGATGTTCCTCCAAAGGGACACTGCTGCTTCTCACCAAATGCAAGAGTTCTTATGGCCGACTTCACATGGAAGGCTATTAAGGACGTTGTTCCTGGTGATAAGGTTATCGGTGATAACGGCGCAATCAATACTGTTGAAAAGAACAAGTCAATTGCCACTGGCGGCCGTAAGATGGTCAACTTCAATGGCGGTGACTGGTATTCAACAAACGATCACTTGTTCCTAACCAAGAATGGTTGGAAGACCTGGGATCCACAGCACGTTATCAATGACAAGAATACAAAGAATGACATATTCCTAATCGGCGAGAACAAAGAAAAGAGCATCGATCTAGGCGACGAACTAAAGATGATTTCTGTTGTCGATGGCAAGGTTGTTGAGACCTTCGTTCCATACGGTAACATGAACGCCGAAGTTCATGACTTTGATCCTTCATATGTTGTCCACGATCTAACACTAGACGGCAACATGACCTACATCGTTGAAGGTTATGTAGTCCACAACTGTTGCGTTGCCTATACTGTTCTAGTCCAGGTTCCAGCAGATGAAGAAGGTATCTTCGTAACATCATTCGACGTTTTCGTTCAGAGAAAGTCTCAGACTCGTCCTCTATGGTTCGAAATTCGTGAAATGGATTCCGCTGGTAACGTCACCGACGTTCAGATGCCAGGATCTGTTGTCCGTATCGAAAACGAGGACATTCTTGAATCAACCAATGGTATCGACAATCCGCTAAACATCAAGTTTAACGCACCATTGTTCCTATTCAATAACAAGCCATATGCGTTCGTGGTTCACTCCTACGCACCTGGTGGAATGACAATCGATCCTGATACCTCACTATGGATTTCTCGTCTTGGTGAGACAGATATCAATACTGGCGAGGTTGTCAACCAGCGTCAGAGAATGGGTAAGTTCTTCCAGACTACTAACAATAAGCAGTGGTACGAGGTTGCTGACGTTGATCTAGCTATCAATGTATATCGTGCAAACTTCCAGACTGGTACAGCTACACTAATCATTGGTCAGCAGCCAGTTGAAAAGTTTTTCCTATCTAATGTAAGTTCATCCCTAACAGGAAGAATTGGTGACCACTTCGTAACTGGTGATACTCTAACAATCACAGGTGCTAACACTTCTGGTGGTAACGTCATTGCTATCGGTGACCGAGTAATCGGTAACACCTCTGGTGGTGCTGCTTCTGGTAATGTTGTAAGTCTTGTTGGTGGTAATGACTACGCTGTATCAAACACTCGCTATGTCATCGGCGAGAAGGTCAACATATTCAACACATCAGGCGGATATAAGGGCATTACTGGTATTGTTACAGCAGTAGCAAACAGCCATGCACAGCTAAGTTACTATGATGAATCATCAGCTAACATCTATGCTGAGTTCACTACATCAACTGGTGGATTCGTCCAGAACACTATTATCCAGTCTGTTCGTGACGCTGGCTATAACTATAGAGCAGAGATTAAGTCAATCAATGACTATAAGTATTCTGCAATTAGCTTTGAACCAAACGTCCTTGACTTCGTTAAGACTGCATTCCGTTACGATATGCAGACATACGCAAATGGTTCAACAACAGTATCTGGATATGAGACAGTCATTCCTTCTGAGACACATTACTTCCCAGAAGAAAAGGTCATTTACTCTAAGACTAATGAGATAAAGAGCCTAAACAGCGACCACTCAAATAAGATCCGTGTAACACTAGAAAGCACCTCTTCCTACGTGTCACCACTATTTGATATCAATTCTTCACATTCTATCTTTGTGAATAATCTGATTTCATCTAACTCTTATATGGAAGGCGTTGATGCTAACTCTAGCAATGTGACTATCACATCTGCACCATCTGGCGGATATGCTATCAACAAGTATATCTCACAGGCAGTCGCACTAGCCGACGGTCAGGATGCAGAAGATATCCAAATCTTCGTAAGCGCATATAGACCACCAAACACAGACGTTAAGGTATTCGTCAAGATCCTTAATCCTAACGATGGTCAGGCTCTTGCACAGAAGAATTGGATCGAACTAGTCAAGCAGAGCGATGGTGATCTTAACTATTCCTCACTAGGAAATAGATATGACTTTAAGGAATACTCATACGGTTTCCATCCAACAAGAATGACAGGACCAAACGGAGAAGTTCAATACACCGCAAATGGTACTACATTCACGGGTTATAAATACTACGCAATTAAGATTGTCTTGACAGCTGACAATTCAGCAGTTGTTCCAAGAGTAGCAGATTTGAGAGCCATCGCCCTTCAAATCTAATGAATTGAGGAGTATATTATGACTAAAGAATTGAAACTAATGAGTTGGCCCGTCAGATTGCCCAGTAACTTGTTTACTGGGTTTCTGATGATCAATCATCCACCAGTTGAAGGTGCATGTGAATTTGGTTGGGGTACGGCTCCAGAAGGAGTTTCCGATTCATTTATAAACGAACTTTGTGATTACTATATCCAAAGAGCGGAAGAAGAAAAACTAAACGCTGGCGGTATGGAGTGGGATGGTATTCTTGCTACTCATGCCGAGTTTGCTGAAATGCTAACCGAACGTAAGATCGACCAGCTAAAGTTCTATCTAAAGTATATGTTCACTAATCCACTTTGTCATGGTACAGCGCAGGGCAAATACTTTTACGATAGACTAATACGAAACATTGATGATATCCAGACTAACACTGGCTTCGCTATCTATGACAAGTTTATCACTCTTATGGAAGCTAATGCAGTTATTCCTGCGTTCTCTCCAGAAGAATATCAGACTAAGAATGACTTTCTAAAGTTCTATACTATTGATCCTGATGACTACATTGGTTTGCTAGAAAGTTCATTTGAATGTGATTTGTCTGCTCCAATGTATCAGGGCAATCACTTTGGTATTCTTACTAAGAAGCATGGTTTGTATTCTGATCGTGACATTATGGCTCTTGGTATTGCTATTCAGATCAAGCAAGCCTACTGGAATCGACCAGACATTAAGATTTGTGATATTGGCGGCGGTGTTGGATATCTTGCTTACTGGCTAAAGAAGCTAGGTTTTGAGAACATTACATATGTCGATCTACCTACCGTAGCAGTATCAGCAAAGTATTTCTTTGAGACAAACGGCGTCAAGAATGTCAAGTTTATCTCACCAAAAGAGTTTGATGGTAAGTTCGATCTAGTGGTCAACTTCGATGGTATCACAACTTATGGTGAGAAAGACGCTAAAGAATACATGGAGAAGATTGAAGCAAACACGAAACATTTTCTATCGATCAATAGAGAGATTGACGAATACCGTGTTTCTGATATCTGCAACATGAGAAGAATATCACGTAATCCTTTCTGGCTTAGAAAGGGATACATTACCGAAGATTATGTGCAGGAGACCCCATGAGTTCTGGTAAAACAGAGGTTCCAGGTATCTATAAGGTGCGTGAAGGAATCCTCATAAATACTGATAATCAGGCTCTAGCTGCTTACAAGAATAAGAAGCGCCGAGAGCAGATGGTTGATCAAATGAATGAGGATATGCAGTCTGTTAAAGACGACATCCGAGAAATCAAAGACCTACTTAAAGGACTAGCAGGAAGATAAGATGGCATTAGCAAACGTCGCACTCACAGATACATTTGATTATTGGAGAACGGTTACCAACTCTCTGGTCGTTGTTCTAAACGATAAGCTAGTTTATTGTAACACCTCAAATGCGAATACAGTATCTATTCCATCATTCGCATCCAGAACAAGTAACCTTTATGTAAACATCATTACATCAACCTCTATCAATGACGTTTCTACATCAAACATTGCTTCTGCCTTCACAGCTAATACTATTCACAATGCCGCACTCACCTATACCGCAGCAGCTAATAGTAATGCTGCCACATCAGTTGCATCCGCTAATGCTTACACCAATAACATTGTAGCTTCCGTAAATGCTTGGATCGATATCGTAAAGGCATCAGGAAACTCATGGACCAATGGTGTTGCCGCGGCAGGAAATGCATGGGCTAACACAGTAGGAACTGCTGGCAATAACTACACAAGATCAGTTGGTACATCTGGTAACAACTATACCAATTATGTCGGTGTATCAGGTAATAACTACTCAATCTATTATACCAATCTTGTTGGATTTTCTGGCAATACTTACTCAGCCACAACGTATGCACCAAAGATTAGTCCAACATTTACAGGTACAGTAACTATCAATGCTCATATCGCTAATCAGACACTAACGGATGGCGGCATCATTTATTGGGACGTTTCTCAAGGTTCAGTCGCTACTGTCACACTTGGCGGCAATAGAGCAATGGCGGCACCAACTAACCTAAAGATTGGCACATATATACTACATGTGGTACAAGATGGTTCAGGAAATAGAAGTCTCTCTTGGGATTCCGTATTCAAGTGGCCCGCAGGAGTTGCTCCAACTCTTACAACCACAGCAAACCGTAGAGATATGTTCTCGTTCGTTTCTGACGGAACCAATCTATATGGTTCATATCTACCAGATGTGAGATAATAGATGTTTCTAGCACCAGTCGTAAGACCTACTAAAATTGTAACCGTTGGCTCAACAAACAATGTTGACTTGTCAACTGTAGCTAATGCGCCTTTTCCTGTAAACGTTTTATGCTTTGTTAATGCTGGAGTCGGTGCCACCGATCCAGGTACACCTGCGTTTAGAACAGGTACAGCATGGCGTGAAGGTTCTTGGCTTTATATCGAAAACAATTCATCCATCACAGGTGCTACAGGTTACACCGGTTCGACAGGATCAGCGGGATCGACGGGATCTACAGGATCTACAGGATCCACAGGTGCTGCTGGCGGTAACGGCCATGGTGGTCATGGTGGCGCAGGTGGTCACGGTCATGGCGATCACGGCGCAGGCGGTGCCCATGGTGGCGGTGGTGGTGCAGGTGGTGCTGGCAACACAGGCGGCGCTGGCGGAACCGGTGGTACCGGACATGCTGGCGGCACAGGCGGAACCGGAGGTACTGGCGGTATCTCATTTCAGGCAGATTATTCTTCTGTTCTTGCTTCTGTTATTCTAAACAACAAAAGCGCACTAGTCGGAGGAACAGGTGGTCCAGGTGGTGCTGGTGGAGCCGGAGGTCCAGGAGGACCCGGTGGACCTGGCGGACCTGGTGGTAGCGGCGCAACTGGTGGCGGCGGTGGCGGCGGCGGCGGTGGATCAGCCCACGGTCGAGGCAATCACCACGGATCAAACGTTTATTCAAACCATCACTCCGACGGTTATCTAGCCGCTGGTGGTGGCGGTGGAGGTGGTGGTGCAGGAACTGGCGGTCATGGTGCCGGCGGTGGTGGCGCCCACAATGCTACACACGCTGCTGGCGGTGGCCACGGCGGCAATCAATATGCCGGTGGTGGTGCTGGTGGTAACGTAACTTACGGTGGTAACTCCGGTCACTCACACATTCATGGTGGTCACGGTGGTCACGGTGGACATTGGCATTCGGCTGGTGCAACTGGTGGTCATGGTCACGGGCATCATGGTAGTTCTCATGCAGGTACTGGTGGCTATGCTGGTGGACCTGGCGGTGGTGGTGGCGCTCATGGTGCTAACGGAGCCACAGGGGCTACAGGACCTACGGGAGCTGCTGGCGCTACAGGACCAACTGGAGCACAGGGTTCACAGGGTAACTCAATTCAGAACAATTCTAATATCAGATATATCAATAACGGTCATACATCTGGACCAGTTGTATAAGAGGCTAAAGAAAAGAAATGAACATTCACTATCGAATTTTAAAAGTCGATTTGTCAACACATGCAGTTCTAGTTCGTTATTGGACTGATAAAGTCACAGAGATGGATCTAGCAGAACCTCAAAATCTTCCAGGTGGTCCTCCACTAAACGCAGATGGTTATCCGCTCAACACTAGAACTGACATATTGCTAACAATTTATGATACACCAACTCCAACTCCAGAAGAATTGGACAAGCGTATCATGATGGCGGCTCCTGTTGATTGGCTAAAGCTACAGGAAGATATCAAAGATCAGGGAGTTGATACTTCAATGTCTACTGTCCGTAATATGATCGGAGACACCAAAGAATTTACACCCGATGATATTATGTTAGTTAGACAAGAACTTGGTGCTGCACTTGCTGCAAACACTGCTCTTCCAGGTGCTTTGTCTGAGCAGCAGGCTACCAATAAGGCTTATGAGGTCATTGGTGCTCTAACAGATTCAATCAAGGTACTACAGCAAAAAGATCCTGCAGCAGTCTCACAGTTTGCAAATACACTAAACACCATTGTCAATTCGACACCATAAAGTTAGGTTTATATTATGAGATATAATAGTATTATTAACGACGTTCTTATGCGTCGTAGGGTGACTCCTAGTGACGTTCTTTTAGATGGTGTCTTTGATGATAAAGAGATTGAACTAATCGAACAATACTCTAGTGGAGAACTTTTAGACGCCAAAGTGGCTCATGACAAGTTAGAGATAGAAAAAGACATACGTGAGTCCAAGGTTAGATTTGTCAAAAGAGATCCTGACAATAGATGGGTATTTGACAAGTTCAATCATTTGATCAATAACATCAATGAAGAATATTATGGGTTTGATCTATATGGATATGACTCCTTTCAGTATACCGTTTATGATGGTATGTTTCAAGGACATTATGATTGGCATAGTGACTTACTTTATGGATTCGAACTAGGAGACACTCTACACAATTCAATGACTCGAAAACTATCGCTGGTCATGCTTCTTAATGAACCAGAGGTTGACTTTAAGGGTGGTGAACTACAGCTTAATGTAGGTAGAGAAAGCGAAGCGTTCAATGTGAACTTGAAGAAAGGATCCGTGGCAATATTTCCATCCTTTGTGCTACATCGGGTTAAACCTGTGCTTTATGGTATTAGAAAGTCCTTAGTGATTTGGGTAGAGGGTCCTAAGTTTAGATAAATATAAATAGATAAAAGCACAGAAAGAGTCCCAATGGCCGAATATGTAGAACTTTTCATTGACCAAGGAAGTGACTTCTCTACCACTATCAATCTCAATGATGACAGCACAAATCTTCCCCAAAACGTCACGGGAAGCATTATCACGAGTTCTCTAAGAAGATCATTGCTATCAGCCAATGCTTCGGCTAATCTTACCTGCTATGTAAGCGACGGTGCCAACGGTGAGTTTATGCTCTCAATGGCTGGCGGCGTTTCTGCTAATCTAAGACCAGGTCCATATCTATTCGATGTTAAAGTTCAAGATTTTAACTCTGGTGTAACCAGTAGACTTATTGAAGGTGTGATTTTCCTAACGCCATCGGTAACAAAGTAAGCCAATGACAAACAAGATCACAGTCACAACCACACCTAAAAACAGAATCCAAATTGCAACTGGCGGCGGCGGGGGAGGCGGAGTTCTACCTTCTGCCCTAGTTCCTATCTACGATCATGCTAATCTAGCATATCATACAGCCAATCTATCATATGGTTCAGTCAACTCTAACTGGACGGTAATGAATGTGGTCTATTCGACCACTAATGCCAACTATACCATGGCTAATGCTGGGTATGTTGCTCTAAACTCTGCATACAATACAGTCAATGCAGTTTATGCTTCAGCTAATTCAAATTGGACTGTCCAGAACCTAGTTTATGCAACGGTCAACGCTGCCTATACTATGGCTAATTCTGACTATGCATTTACCAACTCAGCATTTGCATCTGTCAATTCCAACTGGACAGTGATGAATGTCGTTTACGCTACTGTAAACGCTAACTATACTATGTCTAATGCTGGCTACACCACTCTGAACACAGCGTTCACAATGGCAAACGCTGGCTATACAACTCTAAATGCTGCTTATAGAACAGTCAATGCTGTCTATGCATCTTCTAATTCTAACTGGCAGGTTCAGAACGCTCTTTATACAACAACAAATTCCGCATATGGCACGATCAATGCTGCTTATGCTTCTGCCAATAGTAACTGGACCGTCCAGAACGCTCTATACACAACCACAAACTCAGCTTATGAAACAATCAACGCTGCTTATGCATCAGCTAATAGCAACTGGACTGTACAGAACCTAGTTTATGCTACTGTAAATTCCAGCTATGTGATGGGCAACGCAGCTTATGATACGCTAAACACAGCGTTCATAATGGCTAATGCTGGTTACGTTACTCTTAACGCAGCTTACGATACCATCAACGCTGACTATGCATTTACCAACTCAGCATATGCTTCCATCAATTCTAACTGGGAAGTTCAAAATCTAGTATATGCAACTGTCAATGCTGACTACACAATGTCAAATGCAGCATATGACACTCTTAATGTTGCATACACCATGGCTAATGCTTCTTATGTTGCTCTAAATGCGGCATACGATACCGCTAATGCCATCTATGCTTCACAGAACATTGACTTTGCCACCGCTAACGCAGCTTATATGGTTGCTAATGCAGCATACTCTAACGCTAACTCACTAGCGATTGCTGCTAATAGCTATGCTGGCTTTATGGTCAATTCATCTAACTCATATGCCGATGCAACATATATCAAGCTAATCGATCCAAATCAGACGCTTGTTGGTGATCTAACAATTACTGGTAATGTTAGCATTGAACAGAGCCTTGTCATCAGCGGCAACGTTTCCTTCATTGATCAGGAAACACTAAAAATTGGCGATCCTCTAATCTATCTTGCCGGTAACAACTATACAACCGATCTTGTAGATATTGGTTTCGTTGCTAACTATGTTAATACCTCAAGCATCAACGTTCATACTGGTCTATATCGTTCGTCTATTAGCAAGGAATACTATCTATTCCATGAGTATGAACGTGAACCTTCTAATAACTTTATCGATTATGCCGATAGCAGCTTCAAGTTAGCAGTTCTTAATGCTGATCTAATCACCAACAATCTATTCCTTGGTGGTGCGAACGCTATTCATACAATCGCTAGTGCATTTGAGAAGGCCAACTCTGGCTATACCGCTCTTAATGCAGCCTTTGATACTGCTAATGCGGTCTATGCCTCTGCCAATTCAAACTGGACTGTGCAGAACCTAGTATATGCAACAACCAATGCAAACTATGTCATGGGTAATGCATCGTATGAAGCCTTAAATGCTGCATACGGAACAACTAATGCTGTATATGCCTCAGCAAACTCAAATTGGACTGTTCAGAACCTAGTTTACGCTACCGTAAACGCTAACTATGTAATGTCTAATGCTGGCTATAATACTCTAAACGCAGCTTATGGTACAGTCAATACCGCATATGCATCAGCCAATAGTAACTGGACCGTTCAGAATCTAGTTTATGCAACTGTCAATGCTAACTATGTTATGGGCAATGCATCATATGAGGCTCTTAACGCTGCATATGATACCGTCAATGCCGTATATGCTACAGCAAATTCCAACTGGGAAGTCCAGAACGCTCTTTATACTGTTGCTAACACTGTTTACGATTCCTCTAATTCAAATTGGGCCGTACAGAACGCACTATACTCAGTTGCTAACTCAGTCTATGACTCCTCAAACTCTAATTGGGTTGTTCAGAACGCTGTCTATGATCTAGCAAACACAGTCTATGCATCTTCTAACTCTAATTGGGAAGTACAGAATCTAGTATATGCTACAGTAAACTCTAGCTATGTAATGGGTAATGCTTCATATGAAGCCTTGAACGCCGCTTTTGATACTACTAACGCTGTATATGCTTCAGCAAATTCAAATTGGACTGTTCAAAATCTAGTATATGCTACAGTCAATGCTTCCTATACTCTTGCTAATGCTGCTTATGCTAATGCTAATTCTCTAGCTATTGGCGCAAACAACTGGTCAAATCATGTAGGTATGTCAGCTAATTCATATGCTGGCTTCATGGCAAACTCTGCCAACATCTACACCGAAGCAACCTATGTTAAGCTATCATCACCAACTTCACAGCTAATCACTTCCGATATCGGAATTAGTGGTAATCTAACAGTTGCTGGCACCGTAACATATGCCAACACTGGTCAGCTTCAAGTTGGCGATAACATTATCACACTAAATGCCGATCTTCCATTGAGCGCCGCTCCAGTTGAGGATTCAGGTATTGAAATTAATCGTGGTAACAAGCAAGCCAATGCCGCTCTACTCTGGATTGAATCCTCAGAAAAGTGGTCAATCACCAGCAATGTATCTGAGACAATCACAACCTTCATCGCTTCTAACACCGATCTAGGTAAGGTATCTGATACAACTAATGCTGTCTACGCTTCCGCTAACAGCAACTGGACAGTTCAGAATCTTGTATATGCCACAGTCAATGCCAACTACGTTATGGCAAATGCTGGCTACACAACTCTAAACGCTGCTTATGGTACCGTTAATACTGTCTATGCAGCTTCTAACTCCAATTGGGAAGTTCAGAATACTCTATACGCAACAACCAATGCTGCATATGTTATGGGTAATGCTGCCTATGTGGCACTAAACGCTGCTTTTGATACTGTAAATGCTGACTACGCTTTCACTAACTCAGCATATGCATCTATCAATTCCAATTGGGAAGTACAGAACCTAGTATATGCTACCGTAAACGCTAACTATGTTATGAGCAACGCCGCATATGTGGCACTAAATTCCGCTTATGGTACAACTAATGCAGTTTACGCCTCGGCTAATAGCAACTGGACTGTACAGAACCTGGTTTACGCAACCGTAAATGCCAACTATGTTATGGCAAATGCAGGTTACGATACTCTAAACGCTGCTTATGCAACTATCAATGCTGTTTATGCATCAGCTAACTCTGATTGGCAGGTTCAGAACCTAGTATATGCTACAGTCAACTCTAGCTATGTAATGGGTAATGCTTCTTATGAGGCTCTAAATGCTGCTTATAATACAACTAATGCCGTCTATGCCTCTGCAAACTCTAACTGGACTGTACAAAATCTAGTTTATGCTACTGTAAACGCTAACTATGTTATGAGCAACGCAGCTTATGTTGCGCTCAATGCAGCCTATGATACTGTTAACGCTGTATATGCATCGGCTAACTCTGACTGGGAAGTACAGAATCTAGTTTATGCAACAGCTAATGCTTCTTATGCAGTAGCCAATGCTGCCCTTGCTAACGCAAGTGGAACATTTGAGGGTAATCTTACAGTTACTGGCGCAGTCAATGCTACATCATTACGTTCTAACTCATACATTGACTTTGATCTTCTACCATATACCACTACTCGTGTTGGTTATAAAGAAGGTCGTCTATGGTATAACAATGATGCCCAGACACTACAGCTAGAAAGCGACAACGTAGATTTCCCAATCACAATGGGTGAAAGAGAATGGGTAAGATGCCGTAATGGTACTGCCAATACAATCTTCAAGGGACAGCCAGTTTATTCTACTGGTGTTCATATTGCAGGCAATCCTATTCATGGTCATCATCCACTAATTGCTCTTGCAGATGCTTCTGATGTTGATAAGAAAGAAGTCATCGGTCTAGCTGGTCATGATATTCCTGTCGGCGCACATGGTTACGTTATTGTTCGTGGTTATCTTGCCAACGTCGATACCTCCATGCTTACAACAGGTAAGCGAGTTCATCTTGGTTGGGCTACACCAGGTTCATTCACACAAATCGCTCCTGAATATCCAAACTATCCAATGGATATTGGTCAGTGTCTAACAAGTGACGCTAACACAGGTACATTGTATGTTTCTATCTTCGACCACTCTGTTGAAAGTTTCCGAGTTGAAGGACCTGCTCGTGTCGGTGGTGACTTTACTGTTGAAGGCGACTTTACTGTTATTGGTACACAAACAATCACCAATATTGATAGTCTATCACTAGGCACACAGTATATCTATCTTTCTGTTGGCGATAGTATTCCCAATGCTAATATTAGCTTCTCTGGTACCGGTCTAAATGACATGGACTTTAGAGGTCATTATGAGGGTATTGGAACCACAACATTCTATGTAAGAATTACCGAAGCAAATGGTACTGGCGATTACTTCTCCTGGTCATATGATAACTTCTCAACAGTAGAAGCATCAAACACTATTGTTCTTTATGAGACAAATCAGAAACTTTCAAATGGTATTAGTGTATATTTCCAGTCAAACGTAGGTCACACTATTGGCGCTACCTGGAGTGGTTATGCTACTGCAGTTTCTTCGGACGCAGGTTTCATTACCAATCACACCAGTCTTGGAAAATATACTCACGCTGGTCTGTTTAGAGACGCAACAGACGGAACATTTAAATTCTTCAATGAATATGATCCTGAACCTGAGGGCAACATTGATACTGGCAACAGCACCTTTGCTCTTGCTAACGTCGAAGTTCTAAAGATCACCGCTGGTCAGATCTTCTCGGGTGCAGACGACATTGCCAATATGGCACGTCAGAATCGTGATCGTTCTATCATTGCATTTGCTACAGCAAACGCTGCTTATAATCATGCCAATGCTGCAAATCTTATGGCATACTCTGCCAATGGTTGGGCAAACGCAGTAGGAACTTCTGGAAATAGCTATACCAATCATGTTGGTGTTTCTGGTAATGTATGGGCTAATGCAACATTCGCTACACTAGCAAACGTCGCACAGGTATATCAGACAACTAACATTTCGTTTGATACTGCCAACGCTAACTACGTTATGGGTAATGCTGCCTATGTAGTTTCAAACTCAGCATTTACCCATGCCAATGCTGCATTTGATCTTGCTAATACAGCTCTACAGAATACCAATGTCACAATGGCTGGTAACCTAACAATGCAGGGTAACACCACATTGAATCCAGGCTTTGCTTATAACTTTGCCAACAATGCGTATATGTATTACAATAGCGCATGTAACAGTATTGACTTTGTGATCAACTAATGGTAATAGGAAGAACAACCAATACCGGAATCTTTTTTGCTAACTCCTCGGTCGAACTAAACGAGGTTGAGTATTCTGGTATTCGTCTTTCTAACAACTACATATATGCAGCAGAGTTCAACGAGGTTGAGAACTTAGGCAAGAGTATGAGATTTACCAAAGATGGTAGGATCTATGCCAACAATTATTTCGATGAAACTACCAATATAAATAAGATAAACTGATAAGGTAAGAAATGGCACAGCTTAAAGACGGCACACGAGTTTATGGTACACTAACAGCCAATACCGAAGTGGTCATCGGAACAATGAATGTTTCGACTACTTTGACTGCTGGTTATGGTTTAACCAATGCCGCTTTTGATGTTGCCAACGCAGCTTTTCTAGTAGCCAACACTGCTCTACCAAACACTAGCGGAGCATTGTTCAACGGTGATCTATACTTTCCATTTATCTCAACCGTTTATACTCCATATCTACAGCATCCTGATACAGCCAATTCAAGCGCATATCTTGATCTATCTGGAGCAGGCACATTATATGCTGAGGACGTTAGGGCTCCTTTACAAGTTCAAACCAACTATCTTACTGGTTGGCAGCTCTCTGAACCTCTAAAGATTGCTCAGTGGAGTGCTAATGTTAGCGTTATCACTAACATTGCATTTGAAGTAAAGACTTCTGGTGGTCATCGATATGCTTATATTAGCAACACAGGTTCGTTTCTTACTGCACCTCTTAGCATCGGTAGAGTAGATCAAAGCCATGAACTTGATGTGGTTGGTACCGTCAACGCATCCAGCATTATGGTCAATAATGTTGATCTACCATCATCAATTAACACCTACACATCCATTCTAGTAGCTAACAATGCAGTTGGCGCTAATGCATGGGCCAATACAGTAGGTGTAGCTGGTAACAACTATACCGATCACGTTGGTTTATCTACCAACACATATTCCTCAATTCTAGCAGCCAACAATGCCGTTGGCGCAAACAACTGGGCAAACACAGTTGGCATCGCTGGAAACAATTATACAGATTCCGTAGGCGCTGCTGCTAATGCTTATATGCTTAAGGTTTCTACCGATAGCAATAACTATACATCAGTTCTAGTTGCTAACAATGCTGTCGGATCAAACAACTGGGCTAATACTGTCGGTGCTGCTGGAAACAACTATACCAATAGTGTTGGCGTAGCTGGAAACAACTATACAAACTTTGTTGGGGCTTCTGGAAACTCTTATGCGGAACATGTTGGAGCAGCTGGTAACAACTGGGCAACGGCCACATTCGCAACTCTTTCAAACGTAGCATTTACATACGACACACTCAATACCGCATTCGGTGTTTCAAATTCCTCATTCATTCATGCAAATGCTGGCTATGATACCGTTAATGCTTCATATGGTTCTTCCAATGCTAACTGGGAAGTTCAGAACAATCTTTACTCAATTGCCAACGTTATCTTCCATACAGTCAACTTAGCATATAACACAGCTAACTCTGGTGGTGCTGATCTTGGTCCCGCTAACACGTGGTCCAATGGTGTTGGTATGTCAGCCAACTCATATGCTGGCTATATGGCAAACAGCGCTAATGCGTTTACTGTAAATGTTTATGAGTCTGCTAACTCTAACTGGGTAGTAACCAATACTGCTTATCAAGTTGCCAATTCAGCATTTGATGCAGCTAATAATGTCGGTCCACAGATTGCACCTACTTACAATACAGCAAATGCGGCATTCCTTCATGCTAATACTGCCTATAATTCAGCCAACTCAAATTGGACTGTTCAAAATCTAGTATATGCTACAGCCAATGCAGCATTTGATGCAGCTAATAACGTAGGACCTCAAATTGCTCCTACTTACAATACCGCAAATGCTGCCTTTATTCACGCTAATGCAGCCTATACTTCTGTTAACTCTGTAGCCATTGCTGCTAACTCATATGCTAGTCAGACATATCTACCATATACTGGTGGGACTATCACGGGGAATCTTGTCATTGCTGGTAATGCAACAATCTCCGGCACGACAACTTATGTCAACACACAGTCATTGTTGATTGGTGATAACATTCTAACACTAAATGCCGATCTACCTGTATCTGTTGCACCTTCAGAAAATGCTGGAATGGAAGTCAATCGTGGTTCAAGCGCCAACGTTTCCGTACAGTGGAATGAGGGAATTGATAAATGGACATTCACGAATGACGGTACCACTTATCTAAAGATCGCATCTAATACTGATGTTGATAGCGCAAATAGCTATTCACAGCAAGTAGGCACAGCTGGTAACAACTACACCAACTATGTGGGAACATCTGCCAATAGCTATTCACAGCAAGTAGGTGCGGCTGGTAATAACTATACTAACTATGTAGGCGCATCTGCTAATAGTTATGCTAATTATGTGGGAGCTTCTGCTAATGCAAAGGCATCTGCCACATATGTAACATCTGTTTCAGGAACATCAGGCCGTGTTACAAGTTCTGGTGGACTAACACCAACTATTGATCTAGCGACCGCTGGTGCTGGTGCTGCAACATATTCATCAGGCATTTCTGCTCTTACCGTTGACGCCTATGGACGTCTAACATCTGTTACAGGTTCAGCCAACTATATTACTAACTCTATTTCCACCAACTTTACAACAACAGCTAGATTTATCGGTGGCGCTCTACAGTTCGATAGTTATGGAAACTGGACTGGTGGTGCTGCAGGTGGTGCTGCTATCTGTAACGATAACGGCTCATATCAGACATTGATGATTGTAGGTAATAACTCTGGTGGTGGTAATAGAAGGGTTAAAGTATGGGACGACTTCTATGTTAATGGAAGCATTGTCTCACCTGCTATTTCGTCACCAACAATTTCAGGTACAGTAAATATTCAGGCTGCCATTGCTAACTATACATTAACAGATGGAGCAAACATTGCCTGGGATCTAAACACAGGACAGGTTGCATCCGTCACCCTTGGTGGTGCTAGAACAATGAACGCACCATCAAATATGAGAGTTGGTACATTCATCCTACACGTATATCAAGACGGTTCCGGTAGCCGCACACTATCATGGGCATCTACTTATAAATGGCCTGCTGGTGTTGCACCTGTTCTAACAACAGCTGCTGGACGTCATGATATCTTCTCATTCATTTGCGATGGAACATATATGTATGGTTCCTATCTTCCAGACGTAAGGTAATTAAATGTCACTCAATAAACCTGCTAACAAAGAAGAATTGAAAGAGTTTTGCCTGCGTCAGTTGGGCTATCCTGTCATTCAGATTAACGTGGATGATGTTCAGGTTGACGACGCTGTAGAACTTGCTTTTGAGTATTGGAATGAGTTTCATTTCAACGGTACCGAACGCACATATGTTAAGCATCAGATTACAGAACAGGATTTGACAAATGAGTATGTCACCGTCTCCGACTCTCTTATTGGTGCTATTCGTGTGTTTCCTGTTGGCGGCTCTGCGATGGCGATGAACATGTTTGATCTTAGATATCAGCTTCGTCTAAACGATCTATGGGATCTATCATCAACGTCATATGTCAATTACTCACTAACGATGCAGCATCTTGCTACTCTTAATCTAATCTTTACTGGTCAGCAGCCAATTCGTTTCAATCGTCTAACCAATAAGCTATACATCGATTGGGATTGGAAGAATGATATTGTGGCTGGCGAGTATATCATTGTTGAAGGTATCGTTATCACAGATCCTGACACATACACCAGAGTATGGAATGATCGTATGCTCAAAAAGCTAACTACTGCATATGTTAAAAAGCAATGGGGACAGAACATGTCTAAGTTTGATAAGATGCAACTACCAGGCGGTGTAACAATGCGTGGTGTTGATATCTTTAACGAAGCAGTAAACGAGATTAAAGAGACCGAGCAAGAGATTAGAAGCACCTATGAGGCTCCTCCAGGATTCTTGGTGGGCTAATGGCAATCAATCGTTACTTTAACAACTTCCCAGGTCAGAATCGCTTTAACAATGAGCATCGTCTCATGGAAGATGTTATTGTCGAATCCATTGAGATTATGGGTCATCAAGTCTATTATATTCCCAGAGAGTCCTTTGATAATGGGGATATGATCTTTGGTGAGTATTCCAAATCAAAGTTTAACAAAGCATATTCAATCGAGGCTTATCTAGCTAACGTCGAAGGCTTTGAGGGTGATGGCGACTTCTTCTCCAAGTTTGGACTAGAGATTAGAGATACATCAAACTTTGTTATCTCTCGCCGTTCATTCACTCATGGACTTCCTACAACAATGCGTCAGAGACCACAAGAGGGTGATCTTATTTACGTTCCTCTTATGCATCGTATGTTTGAAATCAAGTTCATTGAAAAGAAGCTAATGTTTTACTCTCTAGGTAATAGAGAGCCATATATCTACGAAATGCGTTGCGAACTGTTCCGTTTCTCAGAGGACGAAATCGATACAGGAATTGAAGAAATCGATCAGGTTGCAGAAGAAAACTCATACACAATGAAGATAGAGATTGCAACCACAGGTATTGGTAGTTTCCAAGATAGCGAGATTGTTTATCAGTCTCCAGATGGAACATGGGCAAACTCAACTGCACATGCTACTGTCAAAGAATGGTATGCTGCTAACGGTACAATGTTTATCTATGATATCACTGGCAACTTTACTGCTAATAGTACCATTCTTTATGGTAATACCTCACATGCTTACTATGATACATTGTCTATTGCTGATGAAAAGAATGACTATGTTTCATTCGACATTTTCGATAACAAAGACTTTGATACAGGCGCTGATCTAGTTCTCGACCTATCAGAAACTAACCCATTTGGAACACCTTAATGCTTGGTAACGGACATTACTATCATCAGTTAACTCGTAAAGCAGTCGTCCTGTTTGGTCGACTATTTGATGATATCTCTATCATTAGAAAGAATGATCAGACTGGTGAAGAAGTCAATCGCTTTATTGTTCCTATCATCTACTCTCCAAAAGAGAAGATGGTAACTCGTATCTTTTCTGATCCTGATCTAACAAGACAGCTACAGGCTATTCTTCCACGCATGGGATTTGAAATCTCTGGTATCACATACGATTCATCAAGAAAGCAGAACGCACTACTAAAGGCAGCAACACCTATGCCAGGTGGACACACCGCATCTGCTGCATATATGGGTGCACCTTATGATCTTAACTTTCAGTTAACTGTCTATGCTAGAAACATCGACGATGGAACTCACATTGTTGAGCAAATTCTTCCATTCTTCAATCCCGACTTTACCGTTTCCGCATCTATGGTTCCTGATCTAGGATTTGTCAAGGACATTCCAATCGTTCTCAATAACGTTACTAACAATATTGAGTATGAAGGAAACTACGATTCGGTTCGTTACGTGTATTGGACTCTTAACTTTACAATGAAACTTCATTACTATGGTCCAATTACTACACCTAAGATCATTCGTTCTGTCTATACGAATATCTACAATGATGAAAATCGCAATCCATCTTATATCACGAAGATGATGATTGCCAATGCTAATGGCACATTCAAGATTGAAGATACCGTATATCAAGGCACAAGTCTAAGAAACGCTACAGCTAAGGGTATCGTTCTTAGCTTTAGAGAAGATTCAGGACTATTGACAATAGGTGCTACACAAGGCGACTTTAAGGTCAATACCAATATTCATGCAGCTTCTACTAATGCTGCTGGTGTTATGGAATCATTCTATGAAGAACCATTCAAGGTTGCGGAGATCCTGATCGAACCTGATCCTAGTGATGCACAACCTGGCGATGATTACGGATATTCCATAACGATTACTGAAACTCACTAAATAGAAGAAATAACTTAGGATAAGGCACAATGTCACAGAAGAATATCAATGTTGGAACAGTAGCTAACGACGGTACCGGCGATACAATTCGTGGCGCCTTCACTAACGTCAATGCTAACTTTACAGAAGTCTATAGCAATGTAGATTACTTGTTTTATACTGTGCCAAGCGCATATGATAAAGCAAACTCTGTTGACGTTCTAGCACATAACATTGGTGCTTCGGGTAACAACTGGGCATTAACCTATGCTAACACTGTTGGTGATGCATCTAATGTAAGAATTGATGCCACCAACAATGATCTTTCTAATGTAGCAAGCGCAGCTAATGTTTGGTCATCATCCTATACAAATACCGTTGGACTATCTGCTAACACATATGCAGGAGTTATGTCAAACTCCGTTAACTCTGTTGTTTCTACAGTAGCTATATCAACAAATGCATATTCTGATCTAGTTGGAGCTTCTGTTAATGCTGTTGTCACTATCGGATTGGCTGCAGCAAACTCATGGTCAAATACACTAGCAAACATTGGCGAATCAAACTTTGCTGTTACTATCACCGCCGATAGACTATATAATAATGCATCTTTTGCCGCTGCGAATAACTGGGGCAATACAACATTTCAGACCATCGCAAATGGTTCTGCCTCATTCGCTAAAGCAAATCAGGCATTCATTTTAGCTAATAACTCATTCCAGAACACCACAGGAACCCTTGTTGGTTCTCTTACTGTTCAAGGATTTCTACAAGACTTTCTTGGTCCAGTTCGTGAAAAGAGAAACATTACCATTGATTCAAATTCTGTTGTTCAGGCTGGTGATATCGTCATCATGGCAAATAACAACTCTAATCCTATTACCATTAGTATCGATAACGACGGAAAATTCCTATACGTACCAAACACAGGTTCAAAGGTAGAGGTATATCGAATCGGAACTGGCGACGTTACAATTGCTGCTAACGACGCATTTGTAACCATTCTTTCATCTAACAACTGGGCAAACATTTCCAATCAGTATAGATCAGTTGACGTTGTTAAGATTAGAGCAAATACTTGGATGATTACAGGAGACCTAACGGCGTAAGGATATATTATGGGTGTTGAGAAAAATTTATCAGATGCTTTAGGCATCGAACATGTGCCGGCTACTGTCGAAACAGTTAGCAAGGAAGTTGTCGCATATGAGCCTCCAGAAGTACCAGAAGCAGACGATCAAGACGAAGATTATAGACTAGTTAGAAATACCCTTCGCAATCTAATCGAGAAGGGTAATGATGCTCTTGAAGATATCTCTACCATTGCTAGACAGAATGAGTCAGCTAGAGGATTCGAGGTTGTTGCTAATCTAATCAAGACCGTAGGTGAAACGTCGAAAGACCTTTATAACCTACAAAAGATGAAACGTGATCTAAAAGAGCCTGATCCAGAAACCGATCCTCGCAAGAAAAGCGCCGATGGCAATATCAATGTTGAGCAAGCTGTATTCGTAGGATCAGCTGCCGAATTGCTATCCGCTATTAAGAATAAGAAGGAAGAGGACTCAAAAACTATAGATGGCTAGATTACCGTTTTCGTATCAGAATAATCCAAATCTTCCAAACGAACAGTATCGTCATGCTTTCACGCAGGCCGAACTGGACGAGTATATCAAATGTGCGGAAGATCCTGTCTACTTTGCCAAGAAGTATATCAAGATTATTAACGTTGACCGCGGTCTAATGCCATTCGAAATGTGGGACTTTCAGGAGCGTATGCTTCAATCGTTCCATGATAATCGTTTCTCTATTTGTAAGCTACCTCGACAGGTCGGTAAGTCAACTACCAGCGTAGCATATATCCTACATCAAGTTCTATTCAATGAGAACTATGTGGTTGCTATTCTAGCTAACCGTGCTCCTACCGCTCGTGAATTGCTACAGAAGCTAAAGCTGGCTTTTGAGTATCTACCAATGTTCCTCAAGCAGGGCATTAAAGAATGGAACAAGGGTTCTATCTATCTTGCTAATGGTTCGAGAGTTCTAGCAGACTCTACCTCAGGCTCCTCAGTTCGTGGTTTCTCGTTCAACCTAATCTTTTTGGACGAGTTTGCGTTCGTTCCCAATAACATCGCCGAAGAGTTCTTTAACTCAACCTATCCTACCATTTCATCTGGTAAGACCTCAAAGGTTGTTATCGTTTCTACTCCCAACGGTATGAACCTCTTTTATAAGATGTGGACAAAAGCGGTCGAAAAGACCAGCACATATATTCCTATTGAAATTCACTGGTCAATGGTCCCTGGTAGAGACGAAGCATGGGCTGCAGAAACTATTAGAAACACGTCCCAAAGACAGTTCGACCAAGAGTTCGGTTGTGAGTTCTTAGGTTCATCTAACACACTAATCAACGGTGCTAAACTAGCAGCGCTACATTGGAAAGAACCTATCGGTCGTATGGAGTGTATGGACATTTTCGAGCAGCCAACTCCAAAGCATACCTATGTGTTATGTGCGGACGTTGCCGAAGGTCAAGGACTAGATTACTCCACATTCTCTATCTTTGACGTTACGGAAATTCCTTATCGTCAGGTAGCTAAATATAGAAACAACGAGATTGATCCTATCAGATTCCCAGCGGTCATTTACTCTGCCGCTAGAAAGTTTAACGAGGCATTCGTTCTAGTTGAAATCAACTCCATTGGTCTACAGGTAGCAGATATCTTACACTATGAGTTGAACTATGAGAACCTACTAAAGTTTCAACAAAAGGGCAAACAAGGAACCCAGTGGTCAGGCGGCTTTGCTGCTGGTAAGAACAAGCTGGCTTTCGGTCTTAAAATCACACCCCAGTCAAAAATGATCGGTTGTGCTAACCTCAAGACCCTAGTAGAAAATGATAAGCTGATCCTTCAAGACGAAGATACGATCACCGAGTTATTCTCTTTTGCTGCCGACAAAAAGTCATTTAGGGCCGAGGAAGGATCAAATGACGATCTGGCCATGACTTGTGTTCACTTTGGGTGGCTAACCGCTCAAAAGCTATTTAAAGAGACAGTTTCTAATGATATTCGATATGCTCTACAGAAAGAGATATCTTACCTACAAGATGTAGAGAATGTGCCATTTGGGTTTATCGATAATGGCATTGATAGTCCTCATGATAGTGAGATTGATGCAGCTGGTGACCGATGGGTTCGTGATAGAGAGCAATTATACCCGTTCGACGATATGAACTTTTCGTGGGACGGGCGTCTGTAAGTTCTCAAAAACACCAAAACGATAAATATTGGTTGAAATGGATATTCTACACCATTCCAACCTACAGAGGAGTAAAAGATGGCATATTCACAATCCCCAGGCGTGACATGGTCCGAAATCGATCTTACGACCGTTGTTCCCGCTGCATCTACTACAGAAGGGGCATTTGCCGGAGACTTTGATTGGGGTCCTATTGACGAGGTTGTGTCAATTGCTAATGAAGTGGAACTAGTTCGCTGGTTCGGCAAGCCTTCAGATAATACAGCAGTTTCATTCTTCACCGCAGCTAACTTTCTAGCTTATGGTGATAACCTACGAGTAGTTCGCTCAGCTAATACTCTAGCCGCAAAGTGCGCCACATCTGGTAACACCGCAGCACTAGTTAAGAACAGAGACGATTGGGACGTAAATTGGGACGTATTCGGTACCAATGATCCAAAATACGGTATGTTTGCATCACGTTATGCAGGTACACTAGGTAACGAAATCCGTGTCTGTGTATTCGCTAAGGCTGGTGTTGATTCATCAGACGCCGATTGGGCAGCATGGGAGCAGGCAGCACAGTTTAATGGTCCTCCAGGAACATCAACCTATGCATCTACCCGTGGTGGCGCTAACGACGAAATGCACATTATTGTCCTAGACACTAAGGGTGCTTTCACAGGTGGTGCAGCTAATTCTGTTCTAGAAGTTTATTCAAACGTTTCTAAGGCAGCTGACGCAGTTCTAGATGACGGTTCATCAAACTACTGGGTCAACGTTCTAGCAGATCGTTCTGCTTTCGTATGGCCAATCAATAACGCTATTTCAAATACCACACTACCAGCAGTTCAGACCACCACATGGGGTTCTGTTGCATCTGGTACAACATTTGCTCAGTCAAATGCATCATTCAACTTCACACTAAGCGGTGGTGTTCTAGCAGCTCCAACTGATGGAAATCTACAGAACTCCTTCGTTAAGTTTGCTGATACCGATGCTTATGATACATCCCTAATCATGACTGGTGGTTCATCTAACACTGTTGCTAAGTATGTTATCGATAACATTGCTTCACCAGTTGGAACCTATGGTCGTGGCGACGTGGTTGTATTCGTATCACCACAGTATACCGACGTTGTTGATCAGCCAGGTCAGGAAGTCACTAAGTCAGTTGCAACCAGAAACTTCTTTGGTTCATCTTCTTATGCCTTCATGGATTCTGGATGGAAGAAGCAGTTTGACAAGTATAACAACAAGTATCGTTGGGTTCCTCTCAATGGTGACATTGCAGGTCTATGTGCCCGCACTGACCAGACAAGAGACGCATGGTTCTCACCAGCAGGTCTAAACCGTGGTACAATCAAGAATGTTACAAAACTTTCTTGGTCACCAACTAAGACCGACCGTGATAACCTATACAAGAATGGCATCAACCCAGTTGTTACATTCAAGGGTGAAGGTACTGTTCTTTACGGCGATAAGACCCTTCAGGTTAAGCCATCTGCATTTGATCGTATTAACGTTCGCAGATTGTTCATTGTTCTTGAAAAGTCAATTGCAAAGGCAGCTAAGTATTCACTATTCGAGTTCAATGATGAATTTACAAGATCACAGTTCGTTGCTCTTGTAGAGCCATTCCTACGTGACGTTAAGGGACGCCGTGGTATCTATGACTTCAAGGTTGTTTGTGACGAAACAAACAATACACAGCAGGTCATCGACTCCAACCAGTTCGTTGGCGACATTTACATTAAGCCAGCACGTTCTATCAACTTTATCCAGTTGAATTTCGTGGCGGTTCGCTCCGGAGTTGCCTTCTCCGAAATTGTTGGCAAGTTCTAATAAATAAAGGAAAAGGAGAAAACTCAAATGGCTTTTAATGTCAATCAATTCAGAGCAACTATGGTAAACGACGGCGCACGCCCAAGTCTATTCGAAGTTGTAATGAGCCTACCACCAATCCTTGGTGCGGCGCCATTGACAAACGATATCATCTTCCGTGTTAGAGCAACCTCTCTACCAGGCGATGGCGTTTCATCAATTAGCGTTCCATACTTCGGACGTGAAATTAAGATTGCAGGTACTCGTACCTTCCCAGACTGGTCATTCACCATCATCAATGATGAGGACTTTATTGCCCGTCGCAATCTTGAAGCATGGCTAAACCTAATCAATGGTCACGTATCAAACCTACGTGCTCCACAGGCTCTAGCTGCGTTCTCATATCAGTCTGATGCACTTGTTACACAGTTCAGCAAGGCTGGTCCACCAATTAAGGCTTACAAGATGGTCGGTTGTTTCCCAACTGACGTCGCACCAATCGAACTAGATTGGGGTCTAGGTGACCAGATTGAAGAATACGGCGTAACATTTGCCTACCAGTGGTGGGAATCACTCGACGGTTCTACCGATATTTCTGGTGCTTAATTACCAGTATAAATACTACTATCCATGGGGCTTCGGTCCCATGGATTTTCATCATGTTTAAGGAGTAGGGACCATTCGTTTTTTCGGCTTTCAAATCGGTGTTGACGAAGAAGATAAAGTAGATCGTCAAGGCAAACCAATTCAAAAAACATTTGCTGTTCCACAGACAGATGACGGTGCCGTTACAGTTGCGGGTGCTGGTTACTATGGTACATATGTTGACTTAGACGGTACGTTTAGAAACGAAACCCAGCTAATCACAAAGTATCGTGAGTTATCCATTCAGCCTGAAATGGAAACAGCTATTGATGAAATCGTTAATGAAGCAATCGTTATCGAGGACTCTGGTACATCTGTTGAAATCAATATGGATGAAGTCAAGGCTCCTGCTCAGATCAAAAAGAAGATCGAAGAAGAATTTAATTACATCCTTAAACTACTAAACTTTGGTAATATGGGACACGATATCTTCCGTCGTTACTATATCGATGGCAGACTCTATTATCATATCGTTATTGATGAAACCAATCCTGGTCTCGGTATTCAGGAACTAAAGTATATCGATCCTCGCCGTATCCGTAAGATCCGTGAAATCCAAAAGATGCGTGATCCAAATACAGGCGTCGAACTAATCAAAAAGACAATTGAATATTATCTATACAACGAAAGAGGAATGATTGGTGCTGGCACTAATCTTGGCGCAAAGATCGCAGTTGACTCTATCGTAAATGTCAATTCTGGTATCATGGATCCAAAGCAGACCATGGTTCTTTCTTATCTACACAAAGCAATCAAGCCATTCAACAATCTAAGAATGGTTGAAGATGCTACCGTTATCTATCGTCTATCTCGTGCGCCAGAGCGCCGTGTGTTCTATATTGACGTTGGTAACATGCCTACAGTTAAAGCGGAACAGTATGTCCGTGATATCATGGTCAAGTATCGTAACAAGCTAGTTTACGATTCCAATACTGGTGAAATCAAAGACGACCGCAAGCACCTATCAATGTTAGAAGATTTTTGGTTACCACGCCGTGAAGGTTCTAAGGGTACAGAAATCTCTACACTAGAAGGCGCACGTAACCTAGGTGAAATGGAAGACGTTAAGTATTTCCAGAGTAAGCTATACAAGGCTCTTGGTGTTCCTGTATCACGTATGGAACCAGGTCAAGGTTTTGCTCTAGGTCGTACCACAGAAATCTCACGAGACGAAATCAAGTTCAATAAGTTCATCCAGAGAATCCGTAATAAGTTTTCTACTCTATTCGATGATCTTCTAAGAGTACAGCTAGTTCTTAAAAGAATTTGTACCGAAGAAGAATGGAAAGAGTTCAAAGAAGATATCTGGTATGACTATAAGAAAGATAACAACTTTGATGAAATCAAGGATGCAGAACTTCTTAACCTACGCCTTGATACACTAGCAAAGGTTGATCCTTTCGTCGGCAAGTATTATTCCATCATGTGGATTCGCAAGAATATCCTACAGCAGACTGATGAGGACATTGAAGAAATCAATGCCCAGATGGAACAAGAAAATGCTGTTATCGCACAGCAGCAACAAATGCAGATGCAGGCTGACGCCGAGGCACAAGCAGCCCAGCAACAGCAGGATATGCAGAATCAGATTCAGTTCGGCGCACAGCAGCAAATTGCTCAGGCTCATGTCCAGAAAGAAGTGGACAAGATTACTGGTCCAGATCAAGGTCCATCTAAGTCAGAAGCCCAAGGTCGTGATCACGAATCCAAGATGATGGATAAGAAGATCGAACTTGAACGCATGAAGCAAAAGAAGAAGCCAGCTCCTGCTAAGAAAAAGACTGTAGCAGAAGAAGCAAAAGAACTAGGTTTGGTTTACGTTGGCGGCGGTCGCTATGCAGCTAAAGATAATGGTAGTGTAACCCATCTAAACGAGAATGGTGTTCTAAAGCCATTCCTATACGAGGAATAACATGTCAATAAAAGACACTGACGTTAAGACACCAGGCGAGGCCACTATTGCCAAGAAGTTTAAACTTTCTGCAAAGAAGGTTCGTCAGTTAGTTGATGTTGGCGCTAAACACGAAAAAGAACACAACACCAATCTTGAGAAAGCCAAGCAAGTTGCTAGAGATCATATTGGTGAAAGACCTGATTACTATAAGATGTTAAAGAAAGCCGAAACTACCGATAAGAACCACATGAAGGAAGAAATCGGTACAGCTGGTATTAGAGGTCTAGGTTTTGTTACTGGTGACCCAGGCGTTAATGCAGTTGATCAGTATATCAATACCAATGCTATGGCTTATGATGATTGGAATGGTTCTATTCTAAAGATGATTAGAGACAAGCATAGTAAACATCTTAAGGATATGGGATTCACTTCATATTCACCAAACGACATGCAGAATAATACTAATAAGGTCGTCAAAGAAAACGTTTTGAGTGAACTAGGTGACCTAGATAAGAGTGGCTCAGTTGGTTATGAAGGTTTAACCGATGCAGCTCCTATCTCACAAAAGAGAAGATCAGTTAAAGAAGAAAAGCCATGCTGGAAAGGCTATGAAGCCATTGGCATGAAAAAGAAAAACGGCAAGAAGGTTCCAAACTGTGTTCCTGTAAAAGAGCAAGGTTATGGTATCAGAAGTTATACGGAGAAACCTCTAGTGGAAAAGAAACCTACTCCAGACGCAATGCCAACTGGTGCAGATCGTGGCATCTATGAAGGCTGGGCATCAATCGGACACCCATATGATCGCTTTGGTGATGTTAATCGTAAAGCAAAGTTCTATGGTAAGAAGCCAAAGGCAACTACCACAAAGAGTGACGAGAAAGACGATACCTACAAGGATTCGAAGCAGGGCGGTAATGTAAAGTTTGCCAAGACTGTTAAAGAAGAAAAGAAGTCAAAGATAAAAGTTAAACTCAATCCCGAAAAGGAAGTTGGATTCACTGTTCATGATGTTGGACCAGGTCGTAAACTTACACTAGTAAAGTCTGGTACAACAAAAGTAAAAGACATGAAAGAAGCTACATATCAGGGCAAGACAGTTCCTCTTAATAAGCCTATGAAGGGTGATGTTAAGAAGTCAAAAGTATATGTCGATCCAGATGGTGATGGTAAGGCACAGAAGGTAAACTTTGGCGACAAGAAACTTTCCATCAAGAAAGATCAGCCAGATCGTAAGAAGTCATATTGTGCTAGATCATCTGGTCAAGGTAATCTAACAGACAAGACAAGCGCAAACTATTGGTCACGCAAGGCTTGGAACTGTGAAGAATCAGTAAATGAAGCAAAGAAGCCAAAGCCTGTTAATCTAACACCAAAGCAGGAACAAGATAAGACCATTCCAAATAGTCTTGCATCATATAGAGAAAAGATTTATCAGGCAAGACTAAAGCAGCTTCGTAAAGAAGAAACACAGATCAACGAATTGGCAGCAGACGTTGCTCCAATGCAGCACATGGATGCCGCTAAGTCTGGTGAGTATAGACCAGCAAGAGCATCACAGAGCCGTGTAAATCTAAGAGGCACAACTGCACATGTTAAGGGTGCAGAGTATCGTTCAGGAACAGGTTCAGCAAGAGCCTCACTAGGAACTGGTGGTCAGATGAAACCAACCAGCACCAATGTTCCTACCAGATTTATGCGTAGCGTTAAGAACGCACCATCAACACAGGGTGCATCTGGTCAGATGAAGCCAACTAGCACATCTGGTTCATCATCATTTACACCTAACTCCCAGAGCCGTTCAATGAATGTCGGTAAGGGAATGGCAGCATCAAAGCAGACAAGCCCAGTAGTTAAGGGTATGTCAGCAGCTGGTCAGGAAGCATCTAAGAAGATTGTTCCTAAGGCAGCAGGAATTGCAGCAACTGTTGGTAAAGCAGCTAGAGCATTAAGTGGACCAGAAGGCGCAGCAGTTACTGCAGCAGCCGAGCCACTAGCTAAAAAGATGGCTGCATCCCACAAGGCTGGTCATCAGAGTTTTGCTTCACATGGTTCAGAAGGTGAAAAGACTTCTACCGTATTTGCTAGAATGAAACAACCATCACAGGGTCGTTCAGTTAGCCAGTATGAAAAAGACGTTCTAACACCTAAGGCATCAGAAGCACCTAAGGCTCCAGAGACACCAAAGGTAGATGCACCAACACCTCCATCAAGACCAGATTACTTCTCTCGTGGTCAGGCCTTTAGTGCAGCACGTAAAGAAGCTGGCGGCGGAGAAGGAAAGTTTTCGTATCAGGGCGGGTCTGATTCTGCACCAAAGACATATCAGACAAACGTATCTGGTGAAAAGTATAAACCAGAAACACAGCTAAAACAAACAAACGTAAAAGAGGAAACAAAAATGGATAAGGACCTAATTAACGAGGCTCTACAGAATATCCTTAGCGACAACCTATCAGAAATGAAAGAGAACCTAACACAGGCTCTTCAGGAAAAGGCTATGGAAAAGTTGGAAGAGCGCAAAAAAGAAATTGCAGCTAACTACTTCGCTCAGTAAGGATTAGATTATGAAAACCATCAAGCAGATCAGAGAAGAATACGAAAGTAAGACTTTAGATCAGGTGCAGATTGCGCCAGATGAACTTGTGCTTGAAGGTCGTGAAAACAAATCTTTCAAAGCAACAAAGACTGTGCCTTCACCAAGTGAAATGCCTGCTATGCTTCTATTCAGAAGAATGGCCTATAGACTATATCCAAATAAGCAAGTTGTCGCTCTTTACTATTCTAAGGCAGTTGACAAGTATCTTTCTATTCCATTTGGGCCTGATGGCAATCTTAATCTAAGCGAATCCACAGTATATAACACTTACGACGAAATGGTTGTATCAGAAGGTGCTAAGTGGGATATTGCTAAGGGCGCACTAAAGGGTGCTGCTCATGGTGCTATTCGTGGTGGAGCGATTGGTGGAGCCGTTGCACCTGGACCAGGAACTGTTATTGGTGCTGGCGTTGGTGCAGTAAGAGGTGCATACAAAGGTGCAAAGAAAGCATCTGAAAAGACAGTCAAAGAATCCTTCAATGATAAAATCTCAGCAATGAGAAAAGAAAGAATGGATGAAGGTTGGAGAGAAACTATTTCTGATATTGGCAAGTCTATGCCTGGTTACGCTGACAAGGAAGCATCTAAAGAAGCCTTCAAGAAGGGCGACTATGTAGGCGCTATCAAGTCACAAGGCAAGGCTCTAGGTAAAGCTGCTCTTACTGGTGCAGCTGTTGCTCTAGGACTACGTGGTGCGAGAGCCCTTCTACCAGGCGCTGCAAGAGTAGCAACTAGAGCTGCTGGTGGTGGCATTGGTTCACTTGCTAAAAAGGCTGCTGATGCAATTTCATCTAAGGATCCTAATGCACCAATGGCTAAAGTTGGTGGATATGGTTCAGATGCATCATCATCTACAAAGGGTCAGCTTGTTCATGACAAGGCTGGACCTAAGACATCAAGTTCATGGAAATCAAAGCCAACTGTAGCTGAAAACAAAATTTCTGATCTTCGTAAGATGATCAATGAAGATAAGCAGGATATGGATCTTTCAATTAACGGAAGAACTGTTACCCTAAATACTACTATGGCAAAAAGAATCCTTGAAGTTTATGATTCGGTCAATACTAAAAACAAGAAGATTGTTGAGAGTATGTTAAACGAGGACCTTGAATCCTTCAAGAAACTACTTAACTTTTCAATAAAGGCATAATAGATGGCAACCGTTCTAACAACACAAATACTAGTAGACACCAATCGTCACGCCGTTATCAAGGTTGTCGGTAAAGATGGTGGTGATGCCAATACTACATTGGTCGATGTATCTAATCTTGCCTTTGCTATCAATGCAACAGGTCAGGTTAGCAGCACAAATCCTAAGGCTCTCAATAGAGTTGCTATCAAGCGTATTTGGGGTCAAGGTCAAATCGCAAGTAACAAGTTTGTAACTCTACAGTGGGGCGGTGTCGCTAATAGCTCCATTGTAACATTCGGCAATGGTTCATTCGATTATAACTTCGATTCAAGTTCAACACCAGGTACCATTGAGATTCCTGATTCCGCAAATTGTTCTGGTGATATTGTATTCACTTCTACCGCAACTACTGGCGATGCATGGACTCTATTCATCGATCTTAAGAAAGACGGTAGAGACTTTGATCAGGGCGCCGCTCGTGATCCACTAGCATTTAATAGAGGTCTATAATGTCAAGACAGATTATCGAATCCATCGTTGCAGGTGATATGATTGAAGCCAATGATATGGTTGAAGCTACACTGGCACAAATCCGTGAACGTAAGCTATATGAAATGAAGCGTATGTTTGCTGCCAAGATGGATGAAGTCTTTGGCGGTCTATCGCCAGAAGAAATTGCACAAAGAAAGAAAGCTGGTTATCGTAAGGCATCTGATGTTCTTGGCGATCCTGCAAAAGAAAAGATGAAAGCTATTCCAGGTCATAAATTTAAAAAGGTTAAAAAAAAAGTAGCTGAAGCTGTTGATGTTCAGCCAGATCCCGAGGGTAAAGTTAGAGGAGGATCTGGAAAATCAACTAAGGGATCTTTTAAGAGAAAAGCTGCTGCAACAGCAATTCGAGCAGTAAGAAAGACAGCAAGAGCCGCAGGTACAGTTGGTGGTGAAGTTGCTGGTAGAGTTTCAGCTGCTAGAGATATTTGGAAAAAGTATAAGGCTCAGAAAGCACAGCCATCCGATGCAGACTATGCAAGAGCAGCCGGCGCTGAACCAAGTCATTCAAAAGCTGATGCAGCATCAAGCAAAAGACCTAATATGCTACAAAGAAACATCAACACCCTACGTGGTCGTGAACCAGGTTATGTTGATACTAGAACACCAGAAGAAAAGCTAAAGACCAAAGGTGGTAAAGTAGGTAAGGTCGTAAGAGGCACTGTAAAGGGCGTTGCACGTGGCGTCGGACAAGTTGCATCTGATCTAGCTTCCATCGGAACCAGCAATCTGGAATAATATAAATATACCTAAAGGGTTAACTTAAATGAAACTTATTAGAGAAGAAATACAAGACGTTCAGTATCTTGTCGAATCAGATGGTAAAGGTGGCAAGAACCACTTTATCACTGGTATCTTTATGCAGGCTGAAAGACAGAACCGCAATGGTCGTGTCTATCCAATGCAGGTTCTAGCTAAAGAAGCTGCACGTTATAATACTGAGTATGTTCAGAAGAACAGAGCATTTGGTGAACTAGGTCACCCAGAGAACCCTCAGATTAACCTAGACAGAGTTTCGCATATGATTACCAAATTGTATGCAGATGGTACTAACTTTATCGGTAAAGCAAAGATTTTGGATACTCCTAACGGTAAAATCGTTAAGAGCCTATTAGATGGTGGTGCAAGTCTTGGTGTGTCTACAAGAGGCGTAGGGTCTCTTAGAGCGCACAATGGTTACCAGCAGGTACAAGACGACTTTAAGTTGGCAACAGCGGCAGACATTGTTGCAGACCCAAGTGCGCCTGACGCTTTCGTGCAAGGTATTATGGAAGGTAAAGAGTGGATTTTTGAGAATGGTAAGTGGAAAGAGCAAGAGTATTATCATGCTAAGAAACTTATCAGCGAAGCCTCAAAAAATGAAATTGAAAATGTGGCTCTACAGATTTTTGAAAACTATATGTCAAAACTTTGAAAATGCTAAATAAGGAAGATAAAGGAGTATCTTAAACATGGCATCACTAACCGAAGCAGCAAAGGCTGTTTTAGAAGGTAAGACAACTGTAGCGGAAGGATACGGCATCAATTATCCATCAGTGGGTAATGGTGGTGTTTCTAATCCAAATCCAGTTGATCCATCTACCGCTTCAACAGGCAATGCTAAGACACTACGTCCTGGTTCAAAGACCAAGGAAGATAAAGCCCGTCCACAGAATGGCGCTGGTGCACCAGGCAACAGTTCATTCGAAGGCGTTCAGGATCTAGGCGGCGCTACACCAACTTCAGTTGCATCCGATAATCTTGGCGCAAAGGCTGCTGGTGGAGAAAAGAGAGACACCTCAATTAAGGGTTCTGGTTCAAATGCTGAGCCATCCAAGAAGCTATCAGAGGATGAAGAAACTAACGGTAACGTAGTTGCTGAGACCTCACTAGCAGAGCGTGTTAAGGCTCTTAAGGAAGCCCGTAAGGCTAAGGCCGAAAAGGAAGATGAAGATCACGAAGAAAAAGAAACCGCTGCATACGAAAAGAAAGAAGAAAAGTGTGCAAAGGAAATGGACGAGGAAATCGAAATTTCTGAGGAACTAGAAGCCTTTATTGAAGAAGGTATTGAAGCTGGTCTATCAGAAGAAGAAATCCTAGCTGCTATCGACGAAAACTTTGAGTTCGTTTCAGAAGAAACAGAAGAGCCAGTTGAGTCATATCAGGTTGATATGTCCGAGCATGTTAATGCCCTTCTTGAAGGTGAGAACCTTTCCGAAGAGTTCCATGCTAAGGCTACCACAATCTTCGAAGCTGCTGTTAAGTCAAAGCTAGAAGAAGAAGTTGCCCTACTAGAGCAGGCTTATGCTGAGACCCTAGAAGAAAGAGTCGAAGAAATCATGGAAGAACTTGCTTCCAATGTTGACGACTATCTAAACTACGTTGTTGAGCAGTGGATTGCAGAGAATGAAGTTGCTGTTGAATCAGCACTACGTTCAGAACTTACCGAAGATTTTATCTCTGGTCTAAAGTCACTATTTGCAGAACACTACATCGATATCCCAGAAGAAGAAGTCCAGGTTGTTGAGGAACTATCCGCAACAGTTGAGGAACTAGAAGATAAACTAAACGAAGAAATTCAGCGCAACGTTGCACTAACATCAATGCTTGCTGAATCTCGCAAGGTTGAACTAGCTGCTACCGTTTGTGAAGGTCTAACCGATACACAGACACAGAAGCTACTAGCCCTTGTAGAGAACGTCGAGTATACCGACGATGCATCATTTGTTGAGAAAATTTCTACACTAAGGGAGAACTATTTCCCAGTGTCAGTCAAGGCTGATGCAGTTCTTGATCTTAATGAATCCGTTGACCCACAGGCTGTTGCCGAAGCACACCTAGAAGGCCCAATGGCTCGTTATGTTCAGGCTCTTGGTAAGGGTCTTCCAAAGTAATTTTTAACTAGTTAAAACATAGAAAGAAGGAAATAAAAATGTATCTTACAGAACAACTAGAGTCTAAGTGGTCCCCAGTTCTTGACCACGATGGCCTAACAGCTATTAAGGATCCATATCGCCGCGCCGTCACCGCAGTGGTTCTTGAGAACCAGGAACGTGAAATGGCTAAGGAAGCTGGCATCCTAAACGAAGCCGCACCAACCAACTCAGGTGGTGGTCTAGGAGCAGGAACCAACGTCGCATCATACGACCCAATTCTTATCTCACTAGTTCGCCGTGCGCTTCCAAACCTAATCGCTTATGACGTTTGCGGCGTTCAGCCAATGACTGGTCCAACCGGCCTTATCTTTGCTATGCGTTCACGTTATAAGTCAATGTCTGGTACAAATGCACCAACAGCTGGCTCAAACGAAGCCTTCTTCAATGAAGCCAACACTGCATTCTCTGGTCAGAACAATGCTTTCGGTATCACCGAAGCTGGTTATCAGCCAGATGCCAACAACAACCCATTCGCTGACTCAACCCTATCTGGCGACTCATACGTTGTCAACAAGGGTATGACAACTGCACAGGCAGAAGCCCTAGGCGATGCCGCTGGCAACATGTTCAACGAAATGGCCTTCTCAATCGATAAGGTTACTGTTACTGCTCGTAGCCGTGCGCTAAAGGCAGAATACACCACCGAACTTGCTCAGGATCTTAAGGCAATTCACGGCCTAGACGCTGAGACAGAACTAGCAAACATCCTATCAACTGAAATCCTAGCTGAAATCAATCGTGAGGTTATCCGCACAATTTACCGTTCAGCAACACTAGGCGCTCAGTATGGTGTTACAACTGCTGGTACATTCGATCTTGACACCGACTCAAACGGTCGTTGGTCAGTTGAGAAGTTCAAGGGTCTAATTTTCCACATCGAACGTGAGTGTAACGCTCTAGCCAAGGCAACCCGTCGTGGCAAGGGTAACGTCCTTATCGTTTCATCAGACGTTGCATCTGCAATGGCCATGGCTGGTGTTCTTTCTTACACCCCACAGCTATCAGCTGATCTAACTGTTGACGATACAGGCAACACCTTCGTTGGTACTCTACACGGCCGTATTAAGGTTTATATCGATCCTTACTTCGGTGGTTCAGAGAACGGCGACGAACTAGTAACCGTTGGTTACCGTGGTCAGTCACCATTCGACGCTGGTCTATTCTACTGCCCATACGTTCCACTACAGATGGTCCGTGCAATCGGTCAGGATACCTTCCAGCCAAAGATTGGCTTCAAGACACGTTACGGCATGGTTGCAAACCCATTTGCTACCACAGCTGGTGACGGTGTTGTTGGTACCCGCCAGACCGCTTCAAACGCAAATAGATATTATCGTATCTTCCGCGTTCGCAATCTAACCTAATTAGAAGTTAGATACGATCCAAGAACTAAGAGCAGGGCTTCGGCCCTGCTTTTTTTATGACTAAATAGATGACGGAGGATTGATATGGCTCTCGAATCATTTGCATCTAATACACCACAAAACTCTAGCATCCTACAGCTAACACGATTTACGTTTATCATTCCCGATAAGCCATATCTAAAATACTTTTGTCAGACTGTAGGCATTCCTTCGGTATCTACTAGTGCTGTTACTGTACCAACACCACTATCTAATACATATCGTCATGGTGACAAGATGGAGTTTGATCCTCTTACCATTACAGCTATTGTGGATGAAGATATGAAGATTTGGGAAGAGACATATAACTGGATGAAGGGTCTTACTCGTCCATCCGATTCCCGTGAGTATCTAAGAAAAGATACACAAGACAAAACACCTCTATACTTTGACGGCTTTCTAACCGTCAATACCAACGCTAACAATCCTAACATTCGTTTTAAGTTTCACAACTGTCATCCAGTGTCCCTTGGTGGAATTAACTTTGATACAAAGACAGACGCTGATAACATTCCTACCTGTGATATCACATTCCGTTACGATCTATTCGAAGTGGAAAGGCTTTGACATTTCCTTCATAGTGTAGTATAATATCGTTTCACAATGGAGTAGTAAATGAAAGCGCCTGTAACAATTGATTCCTTAATGACTGAATGGTCAAATGATTCCCAGATTGATTCCACATCGATGGAAAAGGAATTGTTAAAGATATCTCACCTTCATGGTAAGTATCTTAACATCATGTCATTTCATCGTCATATGGTTCGCAAAATGGAAGCCGACTATAAGATGCTAAAAGGTCTCCGTGAGGATTACTATCAGGGTCATCTATCTAAGGATGAACTAGATGAACGTGGCTGGGAACCTTATCAGAATGTTCTCTCTAATCCTCAGGTTGCTAGAAAACTTGATACTGACGCCGAACTAAATAAGATGTTATTGAAGAAGGTCGCACACGAGGAGATTGTCTCTTACTGTGAGAATGTTCTTAAATCGCTACATTCCAGAACATGGGATCTTGGCAACTATGTCAAGTATCAGCAACTCACTCTAGGAAAATAATGCATCTTGTAATTACTAATGCGAATGAATCCTATATCAAAGTTCACTGTGACGAAAGCGTGGCTTGGGAACTAAGAGACGCCTTTTCGTTCAGACCCCCAGGGTTTCAGTTTGTTCCTTCTTACAAACAAAAACTCTGGGATGGTTACCTCAGACTTTTCAATCCACTTACAAGACAAATCTATCGTGGCCTTGCTCCTCAAGTAATGGAGTGGGCAACTAAGCGTGGCTATACATATGAGTATGCAGATGAAGATTTGGATACATCATTCTCATTGGAAGAAGCTAATGAGTTTGCTACTAAACTTAATCCTAAGCACCCACCTCGTGATTATCAGCTTAATGCTTTTACTCACGCTATACGTTCTAAGCGCAGAATCGTTCTCTCTCCCACCGGATCAGGTAAGTCTCTGCTTCTATATCTGGTTTGCAATTATCTTCTTAAAAAAGGTAAGAGAGGACTTCTGATCGTTCCTCGTTCTGCACTTGTAGAACAAATGTATTCTGACTTTGAGGATTACTCAGTCAAGAATAGCAAAGACATGGAAAAGTATTGTCACCGTGTCTATTCAGGTCGTGATAAAGTATCCGACAAACCAATCATCATATCTACCTGGCAATCACTACAAAGAATGCCTAAAGAATACTTTGAACAGTTTGACTATGTTATCTGTGACGAGGTTCATCAAGCCCAAGCAAAGGCGCTTACAGACATTGTAGGTAAGTGTACCAAAGCAACATATCGTCTTGGTGTTACAGGAACTCTATCAGGCTCTAAGGCTCATGAATGGCAGCTTGTAGGATTGTTTGGTCAAATCTATCGTGCCACTACATCAAAAGAGTTGATGGATAAGAAACAACTAGCAGAACTCACTATCAAGTGTCTATTGCTAAAGTATAGTGAGGAAGAATGTCAGTATATGAAATCTGCTTCTTACCAGGATGAAGTCAAGTATATCATATCCCATCGTGGTAGGAATAACTTTATTGTTAATCTGGCTTTGTCACTTGAAGGTAACACTTTACTACTATTCAATTTTGTTGAGTCTCATGGAGCCGTCTTGTATGACATGCTAAATAAGAAGGTTAAAGAAGGACGCAAGGTGTTCTTTATTCATGGAGGAACTGAAGTTGAAGATCGAGAACAAATCCGAAAGATCGTGGAGCAAGAGCGGAACGCTATTATTGTTGGCTCCGTTGGCGTTTTGTCTACTGGTACTAACATCGTGGCCTTGGATAATGTCATCTTTGCATCCCCAACAAAATCTAAAATCCGCAATCTTCAGTCTATCGGTCGCGGACTCCGTGTATCAGATTCAAAGCAATCAGCTACCCTCTTTGACATTGCCGACGACTTTAAGTGGAAAGCCAAAGAAAACTTTACGCTAAAGCATTTCTTTGAAAGACTTAAAACCTATAGTGAAGAACAGTTCAAGTTCAAAATCTACAAGATAAGCATGAAGGAATAGATTATGGAAGAAAATGAGATCCATCCACTTGTGCAGTTTCTAAGACTACAGAATGGTGATGATGTTATCGCTGAAGTGATTGAGACTGAAGATGATGAAGGAATCTTATATACTCTTTTCCATCCTCTTAAAGTCATGTATATTGATGCAGAAAGAGAAGGCTATACAGCCATAGCATTTTCGCCATGGGTCTTTCCAAGTCTATGTGATCAACAAGAATTTGTTATCCATGCAGAAGATATCATGCTTATAACAAACGTCTCTGAGAAGATGAATAGATACTATTGGAGTAGCGTTGATCAATACTACAAAGATCCTGAACCTGTAGAGAAATCGGAATCAGTTTCTGATAGGATGCAGAGATTTAAAGATATGTTGGAAGATGCAGGTTATGATGGTGATATGAGACCACTTGATAAGAAGGTAATGCACTAATGGTTGAGAAGAACAAATACCTGGATCTTGAAAATGGGGATGACTTTGGTTTCACTTTCCAGGAAGAAACAGATCTAACCCCTATCACCGACGAAGTAGCTGATCTAAAGGAAAGATTACAGGCTATTCGAAAGATATATCTACCGCTATTACAGAACTTAGCAAAGAACGCTGACCAACCTGTGATCAAGTGGCCTGATCGCGGACCTATGCTTAAAAAGCAGATAGATAAGATGGTGATGCTTACTGAACCAGGATTTAGCGATGGAGCTAAGTAACTTGCTTCGCAAGTGGTCTCGCTTCGCTCGACAGTTGCAATTTATATAAAGTTTATAACAGCTGTCTGTTAATGCAAAGCATATTATACCGTCACCTCTGAAACCTGTCAAGGGCCTTTTTACATTATGTTTCACTTTTTTCATAGAACTCCCGAAATAAATCTGGATTGTTTCACCACTAACAATTGCGTCTATACTCATACACCCATCGTTAGATCGTCAAAAACGCTCCCTGACTGGTGGAAAGGGTTGGAGTCGTATGAACCCCACTTTGAGCATAGTGAGCAAAAGCCTTTTCATCTTGTATCAAATCGAACGGCTAAAGATTGCTACGCTATCATAGAACTCTATAAGCGGGGGGTTATGATAGAGAACTGGTGCGATATCTCTTTCTATATGGAAGATGGTCGTTATAACTATTGGTATGCTGACGGCGAAGCGCCTCAAGCACACGATAAGAAACAAGTCGGATACGCATTTCCCCATCATCATCAAATCAAGCTAATTAGCCCTTGGGTCTTTAGGGAGACTACAGGGGTTAAATTCCTATGGCTGGGTGCTGAGTGGTCATTAGATAAACTTGAAATAAAAGTCTTGCCAGGCGTGATAAACTTTGATATAATATCTGATATCAATGTGAATCTAATGTTTCCTATGAGAGACGGAACGTTTACGATACCTGCTGGCAATCCGCTGGTGCATCTAGTTCCGCTTTCCGAGAAGAAACTTAAAGTTACAAATCATATTGTAACCGAACAAGAGATTAACAAGATTAGGATCAAAGCTAACTCTACCTCTTTCTTCGGATGGAGAAAAGTATTGCAATTGAGAAAACGAAACAAAGAACGGGGAACATGTCCGTTTCATGGAGATAACAATGGCTAAGAAGAAAAACCATTACGTTGACAACGAACGTTTCCTATCGGAGATTAAGGAATACAAAAAGCAATGTAAGATTGCAGCGGAAGCAGGTCTAGACAAACCTAGACTATCGGAATACATTGGTAAGTGTATATATCTTATTGCAGAGAACCTAGCACATAAGCCAAGGTTTATGAACTACTCCTTTGTTGATGAAATGAAGTCTGACGCTATTGAAAACTGCCTAATGTATTTTGATAACTTTGACGCTGACAAGTATAGCAATCCGTTTGCTTATTTCACACAGATCATCTACTACGCCTTTCATCGTCGCATTAACAAGGAAGAAAAGAATAGATACATCATCTATAAGAAATTCCAAGAAAGTGTGCTAGATACTAGTGACGCAGGCCTTATGTTAGATGGTGATGGAAACCACTTGATATCCACCACTATGTATGATAACATTAATGACTTTATCGGAAACTTTGAGACGAGAGAACTCGCCAAGAAGGAAAAGAGAAAAGAAAAGAAAGAAGGCTTAGAGAAGTTTGTAGGAGAAGAAGATGAAGGAAGAGAATCAGTTTGAGGTTCCATTTCAGGTGCAGACGTTGATCGCCACTTTGAAAGATAAAAAGGAACGTGTCCATGTTCGTGGTAACTATCGTCAGCGTCTTGCTGCAATCAAGACTGCAATCGACAAGGCGCTAGTAGAATATGATAATGAAATGGGAACCGTTCCCACTCCCAAGTTTAAGAAGGTGACGCGGTAATGGACTTAGACGATATCATCCAAGACATTGATAAGAACATTGAATGGTTTTGTGATAAGATAGTTGAACCTGTTCCTGTCGATAAACAAAGCAAAGATAAGATAATGAAGCGTATGATTAACCTTGGTTGGTTACGTCAGTCAGAATACGATACCTACATTGAAGCTACCAAAAAAGATTGACGAAACGATCTTTCTGGTATATACTATAGGGAAGAATTTGCTCTTAGATTTGAAGGATAAATTATGGCGCTAATTGCTATGCCCACCGATACACACGCCGGAGTCAGAAATGATAATCCGGCGTTTCAATTATACCAGAAGCGTTGCTGGGAATGGTTCTTTGACTATGTTGATCAGAACAAGATCAAGCATGTCATCCATCTTGGTGATATCTATGACCGTCGCAAGTATGTAAACTTTATGTCCGCCAAGCGACTCCGTGAAGATTTTTTTGAACCTTTACAGGAGAGAGGTATTGAGACACATATTGTTGTCGGCAATCATGACATGTATTACAAAGATACGCATGAGGTCAATGCTCTGGAAGAAGTTGTCCGTGGGCGATATTCTAACGTGCATATTTATTCTGTACCCACCGTTGTTAATATTGATGGGTTGGATATTCAGCTAATGCCATGGATAACTGATAGCAACTATACCGAAGCAATGGAAGCTATCACTAAGCCTAAGGCAGACATTCTTATGGGTCACCTTGAAGTTCAAGGTTTCACAATGCATAGAGGAGCGATATCAGATCATGGCATGGATCGTACCACATTTGATAAGTTTGATAAGGTTTTCTCAGGTCACTATCATCATCGTAGCACTATTGGTAATGTATCCTACATTGGCGCTTTTGGCGAATACACTTGGGCTGATTATAACGATCCCCGAGGTTTTTCGGTGTTTGATACGGAGAAACGTGATTTAGAGTTTGTTCGCAATCCATATCGTATGTTCCGACTAGCCAAGTATGATGACGTTGCTGATCAGAACATTATTGAGAAGATTCAGAACACAGACTTTGCCAAGTATAAAGATTGCTTTGTTAAGTTGGTTGTGGTGAATAAGTCTAACCCATATGCTTTCGATTTATTGTTTGATGCATTGTATAAGGCTGGACCACTTGACATTCAGATCGTGGAAGATCCATCGGTATTGATTGACAATGAGGAAGAGGTAGAGATTGATGAAGCGGAAGATACCGCTACCATTCTTCGTAAGTATATTAATGGATTGACATTGCCCGTTGATAGTGATAAGATGAAAGACTTTATGATAGATGTATATAACGAGGCATTGCAGGTAGAAGCCGTATGATAACTTTTCATGTGATTAGATATAAGAACTTTCTTTCCACTGGTAACGTATGGACCGAGATTGAGTTAGACAAACATAAGAATACTCTTATGATGGGTCCTAATGGTGCTGGTAAATCTACTTTTCTAGATGCATTGACGTTTGCTCTATTTGGTAAGCCATTCCGTAAAGTCAATAAGGGAAACGTTGTCAACTCTATCAATCAAAAGAATTGTGAAGTTCAGATTGAGTTTACAGCCAACATGAGAAAGTATAAGGTGATCCGTGCAGTTAAGCCTGGATCATTCATAATTTATTGTGAAGGCGCAATCGTCAATCAAGATGCAGCTGCTAAGGACTATCAGGACTATCTTGAGAAGCATATCCTCAAGATGAATTACAAGTCCTTTACACAGATTGTTATTCTTGGCTCTGCTTCATTCACTCCATTCATGCAGCTATCATCTAATGATCGTCGTGCTGTCATTGAGGAACTATTAGACATTCAGGTATTCACTGCCATGTCTAATGTTATCAAGTCACGCCTACAGGTCAATCGTGATTCCATTGAGAAGAACCGTATCACTCTTACAAGCAAAGAAGATAACAAGTCTTACATTGAAAAGACACTTGAATCCTTACGTGCCAATAGCGAAGAAAAGCTAAAGGAACTTGAAGTTAAGAAAGCTGACTTGGAAATTGATCTTAAGGTAGCAGAAGTTGGTGTGGGTAACCATAAAGCATTGCTTGAAAAGGCAATGGAAGAAGATTTGGATCTAACACCTCTAAAGTCCAAGCACTCTAAACTCATTGGCTTCAAGGCTAAGATGGAAGGTAATCGGGATCGTTTCATTAATGACACTGACTTCTTCTCTGCTAATGGTACATGTCCAACATGTCGTCAGGACATTGATGAACACTTTGCCAAAGATATGGTTATGTCTAATCAAGATAAGATCAATGAACTTAACGATGGACTAAATAAGGTTGAAAAGCAGATCGATTCTGTTCTGTCTGAAATCGAGAAAATTGATGAAGTTCTCACCAAGATCAACGAACTTAAAATGGGTCTTTCATCTGCTAAGTCTTCCTATAACCATATTGCTAATAATCTGCGTCAAGTTGTTGAGCAGATTGAATCCTTCGTGGGGTCAGATAAGACCACCCAAGAGTCAGAACGACAACTCGAAACAGTGGAACATGATATTTCCGCCCTCCAAAAGGAGAAGGAGACCCTTCTAGATGAAAGACAGTATATCGACCTTGCCACTACTCTACTCAAGGACGGAGGAATCAAGACGAAGATTATTAAACAATATCTTCCTATCATCAACAAGCACATCAACAAATACTTGGCAAAACTGGGTTTCTTTGTCAACTTCAATATTAACGAATCCTTCGAAGAATCCATCAAGT
>JACCDG012077496.1_pt1 | contig 96624 bp, 90 predicted proteins | sample 7442471 | NCBI WGS metagenome assembly JACCDG01 (sample SAMN15323444, study PRJNA562643) | freshwater metagenome | isolation source: river surface water | place: USA:Blue River Watershed | collected 2017-08-17 | reverse complement strand
GGCGGATAGTCATGTCCGTGGCGCGGGCATAAGCGCCTTCTGCGATTTGCAGCATGGCAATGCCTTGGGTGGCATTGCTGGACACGGTTTTAAGGGCAGAGAGTTCGGCCTTGAGGCGGGAGCCGATAGCGAGAGCGGCCGTATCATCTTTGGCAGATTGGACACGGGAACCGGAAGCGAGTTTGGACAATGAGGCAGTCATCGCTCGATCAGACTGATTGAGCGCTCGGAGAGCGATAGACGCTCCGATATTGGATGCTATTTTTAAAGCCACTAATGACCCTACTTGGGATCTATATGCCCTTCCCCACAAAGCCAAATCTGCCCCAATGGCTAATGCGAGTTACTATCATCCTGATAGTATGTTTATTATCACAATAAATGATTGATATTTCGTAAAGAGATACAAAGCTTAAATTTTAGTTAAAAGCTAAGAATGTATTAGAAACGGATGGCATTTTAAGTAAGTCTTTATCATGTTGTTTTATCATGATCCTAAAGGTTTATTCATTTTTTGCAGAAGCTTGTAGGACAGGAAGTCATTCAGGAACAGTTATTGTTCCAATGATATAAACAACATGGTCACAACGACAATGAATCCAGGCGCCATGCTGGGCGGAGAGAAAAAATCTCCGCCTGCGCCGCCATCTGTAAAAAATAGTGCTCCACCCACAAATGCGGGCAATCTTTACCAGAATGAGAAACAAACCGTTATCCGGCCCGGTCAAGACGGCATATTGCTGAAGAATGCTTTTCAAATCGTACCCGGCGCACGGTTGCCGGCATTTGATACGGCATGCGCACAAGCTTTCGAAGCTATTGATTTAGGCAGCAGCAGACGTTGCATGGCTATGATTTGCAAGCCCGGAATGCCAATTCGTGCAAACGTTATCAAGGAAGTTGCCAGTATAGGCATCACAAGTGTATGTCCGATTTTGGAATACGGCCCGGTTGATTGGACTTTATCTGGCGATAAAAGAATGGCCGTCATTATCCAGCGTCCTATGGGAGAAAAATTCCTTCCAAAAGACGGCGGCGCTTTTCCAAAAATGGCGGAAGCCGATATTATCCGTTTAATCGCGCAGCCGGTTATTACAGCTATGAGGGAATTCGCCAATCGTAAAATTTCATTCCGTGGTTTCAGGATGGAAAATTTATATTGGGAAGATATCAGCAAGCAAAAATTGGTATTCGGCGAGCCATATACTGTTCCCGCGGCTTATTTACAGCCCGCATCTTATGAACCTTTGGATGCGGCAATGTGCGATCCAGCGGCGCGCGGCGAAGGTAATATTATGGACGATATTTTCTCGCTGGGCGTATTGATGCTGTTCTTGGCGATTGGAAAAAATCCTGTTCAAACTATGTCGCTTGATGATCTTATTAATCGCCGTATAGATGAAGGATCCTTCAACTTATATGCCGCTCAATTCCCGATCCCGGCTTCGATTTTGGAAGCAGCCAGGGGAATGATTGTCGATTTGGAAGAAGATCGCTGGAATATGGAAGATGTAGAAGCCTGGTTGCGGGGTAGCCGTCAAGCCGTCCGATCGCAAAGATCTCCACGACGTGCTTCTCGGCCCATGACCATCAACGGCAAGGATCACTTACTGGTTTCGACTTTGACTTACGCTTTGTCGAGAGACTGGATCGTAGGCGCGGAGATCATCAGAAACAAATCCTTGGATAATTGGTTGCGTCGGTCTTTGACCGATGAAAAATTGGCGGATGAAGTGCAGGCCAGAATCAATCCTTCCGGTGCAATTAATAAGAATATCCCGGATGATGTGCTGATGGCGCGGGCATGCGCCGCCCTCGATAAAGACGGTCCACTGCATTTCCGCAATTTTACATGTAAGGTGGATGGTATTGGTCCCGCTTTGGCGATGGCGCAAGGGGATAATGAACGCACTACGCTGATTTCACAGATGATCACAAGCAGGTTGCCATTAATATGGCTGGAACTGCAAGCCAAGAAGAATAAGTCTTTGTATGATTTGCAGGCTCGTTTCGAAAACATGCCGAGCCTGTTGAGCCATAAACAACCGGGCTTTGGTTTGGAACGCTGTATTTATGAATTAAATCCGGATATTCCATGTTTATCGCCCGCTTTAAAAGACAATTACATTACAACGCCAGAGCAATTATTGCAGGTGTTCAACAAAATGGGCAATCGGTCGGACAGGCCGGCTGTGCCATTCGATCGCCACACGGCAGCCTTTGTCGGCGCCAGAATGTCCGAAGTAAAAGACGGCGATTTACGCAATATGGGCCCGCCGGCCGATCAGGTACACCAAACTGTAGCGATGCTGCACCTGCTTGCAAAAATGCAGCGGGTTTATAAAGCGCGAGAGATGCAGGGATTGACACAATGGTGTCTCGACATATTAAGGCCAGTTCTAAATAGGTTTAAAAATGTCGCTCGGCGAAAACGCATAACAGAATCGGTGACGGCGGCGGCTAGATCTGGTTCTGTAAGCGATTTATTGAAGTTTGTCGATAATGAAGAAGAACGCATAGTAGATGATGAAATGTTCAAACGCGCGGCGATGGAACATGCGGTTATTTCCCTGCGCCTTGCCAATTTAGAGGAAATGCGCATTAAGCAGGCGGACATTGCAAAGATAAAAGGCGAACGCACTGCGGTTGGGTTTGCCGTCACGATCACATTATTTTTTATGGCGGTATTATTGTATTTGTACTTTTTGAAGATATAAATTATGGCAAAAAAAGCGGCTGCAACACAAGGTAACGCAAAAGGATCATCGGGTTTCAAATCGATGGTGGTTCTTTTGCTGCTCGTGACTATGGGCGTGTTAATGCTGCCATTTGCCGTAATGCTGTTCTTTGGTATGATCCCCAGCTTTGTTGCCTGGATGATCGACCAGCGCGAAGAAAAGAATGCATCGGTTACCGTTGCTTTGCTGAATTTCTGCGGCGTGGTGCCAAGTATGCTCAATTTATGGAATAAGGGCGGCGAACTATCCCAGGCTTTCGAAATGCTGCAGGATCCCTTTAATTTATTTTCGATGTATGGCGCTGCCGGCATGGGTTGGTTGTTGATCATGTCGATGCCGCCAGTGATGATGTTTTTAATCGGAATTAAACGCGAAGAAGCGGTTCGTCAGTTAAGCGAGAGGATGCATAAATTGCAGGAAGAGTGGGGAGATTCGATTACTCAAGCCGTAGTTGAGATAGACCCCGACACCGTGCAAGAAATGCCGCTATAATATCTATTGGTCTTGGTTTCCGTACAGCCTATCACTAATGCCCAGGGCCGCATTTAGTTCCGATCCTTCAGCCACGGAAGCGATAGAAATGCTGCGTGCGGTTACTATGCAATTCTCATCTACATGATCCGCTTCGATATGATAACTGGCGATCAATTCCGAACCGCTGCCAATATCGGCGACAATAATATTCCCAGCTTTGACGATGGATCGTTTGCCGATATTTTTTGCCTTGAATTGATTGACATAATGAGTCGATCTTAGATCGTCATCAATGTTGCTGGCTTCGATAATATCGCGCGCGATCAAATTTGCGCCAGCGCCAATGTTCCCAGCTTTGATGGCAATGCCAGCGCGTAGTTGTACAAAGTTGCCGGTGTCTTGAATAATAATATTGCTGCTACAACTCAAACGAACGTGGTCGCCAATTTTACTGACGACCGTAATGCCTAAATTGGAATTTAAATTTCCAGAGGCTGTTTTGGTGGGTAATTTGTCATTAACATCGATCATGACGCCATATTCTATTTCGCCCAACACAGCGATTCCCCCGCCGCGAACGGTGATACGGGAATTTTTGCCGATACTATCGGTGACCAACACCGATCCTTCGAAATTGGCGACACTAAGTTCATCAATCGAAGACACGATTTGGATGCCGTATTCTTGCGCTTCTTTGATGAATCGCGCCTTGTCGAATAAAAAAGCTTCTTCTGCTGCAAAGTCGGCTTGCTTGAGATTATTTAAGGTGCTGGTGATTTCATGCTCCGTTAAAAGAGGTGGCTGACCTGATTTTAAAGCCTTCTTTTCAGGGATCAATATGTTGGATGATAAGGGGGTTACAACACCCGTCGCCTGTTTGTGAGCAGGGTTGGATTGTGAAATACCGGACTGACTCTTATCCACCATTAACCTCCCTAAATCATTGATACTTATCAAATAATTCGATTTCGGGCGAACCGAGCGGAATTACTTTTTTTCTTATTCTACCATAGTTTAGGAAAGCCTAGCAGCGATAAAATATCAAATTTAGGTGAAGAGACTTAATATTGTATTTTAATTACCGGAATACAATTAGGGGTAATTTTAGAAATCCAAGGCGATGTCTAGCCATGGCGCGGAATGGGTGATTCGCCCGACGGAAATAAAATCAACGCCGCTGGCGGCAATCGCGGCCACGGTTTCTAAATTAACACCGCCCGATGCCTCGCACACGGTGCGTCCGGCAATTTTCTGTACCGCTTGTTTCAATTCTGCCGGCGACATGTTGTCAAGCAGTAAAACATCCGCGCCGCCGGTAATCGCCGCTTCAATTTGATCGATACGATCGATTTCAACGGAAATGCGCACCATATGGCCCATCGATGTTTTGGCGCGGCGCACAGTTTTTTCGACATCGTCATCATTTGCGGCGATGTGATTATCCTTGATTAGAATTGCATCCGATAAATTAAAACGGTGATTATGTCCGCCGCCAACCCGCACCGCATATTTTTCAAACACGCGCAGCATCGGATTGGTTTTACGGGTGCAGGTGATTTTGGCTTTGGTGCCTTGAATCGCAGCCGCATATGTTCCGGTTAAAGTCGCGATGCCGGACAAATGCCCCATAAAATTCAACGCCACGCGTTCGCCAGTCAATAAACTGCCGGTACTACCGGAAATAGTCGCAAGCTTTTGCCCGGCGGCGACTTTTTTTCCGTCCATTACCTGAGCCTTGAATTGAATCTTATCATCCAGGAATAAAAAGGCCGCTTGGGCAATTTCAATGCCGCATACGATGCCATCTTGCCGGGCCACGATATACGCGGTGGATTTTTGATCGGCATCGACTGTGGACATAGTGGTGATATCGCCATATCCGCCCAAATCTTCGGCGAATGCAGCTTGCAACGCGCTTTGCAACATGGCGGCTGGGATGAAGGAATGCATGGAATTGGTATTCATATTATCCTGCTGCGGTTTTCTTTGGAGAATTTCGGGCGGTGCCTTGGCGATATTCGGCCAAGGTATAAAATTGCCGGCGTTGCCATTCATGGCGGCTGATGGGGAAATCGGTGCGGAAATGGCTGCCGCGCGATTCTTCGCGCCATAGGCCAAATGTGGCCACCAATTCCGCGACCATAATCATATTATTCAATCTGGTGGATCCAGGCGTATTTCCGCCCATGGTTCTAATCGCGTCCAACGCCATGTTCAACCCATCGCGGTTACGAATGACGCCGACGCCCTCGCGCATAATTTGGCGCAATTGCAATTCATGTTTCTGCGCGGCTTCGTTATGCGGCAAGAAAATAGGTGCGGCAAGTTTGGTGGATTCGGAAACAGATCGCACCGAAGATGTATTAATATCCATCGCCGCGCGTTTGGCGAAAACTACCGCTTCTAATAAAGAATTGCTGGCAAGGCGGTTTGCGCCATGTGCGCCGGAACAAGCAACTTCGCCGCAGGCCCATAATCCTTCGATACTGGTACGGGCTAATGCATCGGTTGCAACGCCACCCATATGATAATGCGCGGCCGGTTCGACGGGAATCGGCGTGATCGACGGATCAAATCCGGCTTCTTGGCACAATGCGAATACTTTTGGGAAATGCGATGCGAAATCTTTGCCAATCGCTTTGGAACAATCCAAATAAACCTTATGGCCATTTTGAATTTGTGCGAAAATGGCGCGTGCCACGATATCGCGGGGCGCAAGTTCGGCGTCTTTGTGAATGGTCATCATAAACCGTTCACCCACATCGTTGATTAAAACCGCGCCTTCGCCGCGCAGTGCTTCGGTCGCCAAGGGCGATGGATCCTTGCCAACCGCCAAGGTGGTTGGATGAAATTGCATAAATTCAAGATCGGCCAATTTCGCGCCGGCGCGGGCAGAAACCGCAATACCTTCGCCACAAGCGGTCGGCGGATTTGATGTGTTGCGATACAAGTATCCGATTCCGCCGGTCGCCAAAATCACCGCGCTGGCGGGTAAAAATTCAACTACGCCATTTTCGCCGGTAATCCATAATCCTTGGATTTTATTATCCTCGACGGCGAGATCGATCACTTGATAACCGGATTGAATGGTAATACTGGGCGTTGCGGCAACGGATTTGCGCAAGGCGGCCATAATGCCTGGGCCGGTTAGATCGCCGGCAACGCGTACAATTCTGGCGCAACCATGGGCGGCTTCCTTGGATAATGCAAATTCGCCGTTCGGCATTTTGTCGAAATCGACGCCGATCCGGGCCAGGAATTCAATCGCGGCGTTGGCTTCTTCAGTAATAATTTTAATGGCGGCGGCATCGCCAATACCGGCGGCGGCGATTAAAGTATCTTTTTGATGCGCTTCGGCGCTGTCATCCGGGGATAAGGCGGCGGCGATTCCGCCTTGCGACCATCCGCTGGCAACGCCTTTGCCCATCGGTGCATTGGCAATCACGGTGACCGCGCGCGGCGCCAAGCGCAAGGCGGCGGTTAATCCCGCAATCCCAGCACCGATGATGACAATATTGTCCAAGGAAGATCCCATATCTGCCCGCTATAAATACCAGTTATATCTTACTGTTTCTGCGCCGAAAGCGCAATCATGCGTTCGACGGCTTGTTTCGCCCTGTCTGCAACCGCTGCATCGACAACCACTTCATGTTGCATGGTTTGTAAACTATGCAGAATGTTTTCGAGGGTGATTTCTTTCATATGCGGGCACAAATTGCATGGCCGTATAAATTCAACATCCGGGTATGCGATCGCCACATTGTCCGACATCGAACATTCGGTAATCATAATCACTTTTTTCGGATGCTGTTTGCCGACATAATCGATCATCGCCGATGTCGATCCGGTAAAATCGGATTCGGCGATAACATCGGGCGGACATTCCGGATGCGCTAGCACCACAACGCCAGGATGCATTTGGCGGTATTGCCGGATTTCAAGGCCGGTGAAACGTTCATGCACTTCGCAGTGGCCTTGCCAGGTCAGAATTTTTACATTTGTTTTTGATGCGATATATTTGGCCAGATATTCATCCGGAATGCACAATACGCTGTCCGATCCAGATTCCTTGGCCATCAATTCCACAATTTTTACCGCGTTCGACGACGTGCAACATACATCCGATTCCGCCTTAACATCGGCGCTAGTGTTGACATAGGTCACAATCGGCACGCCCGGATATTTTTGCCGCAACAACCGCACATCCGCGCCGGTGATGGATGCGGCCAATGAACAGCCTGCCTCCATGCTGGGAATCAAAACTTTTTTATTGGGATTCAGAATTTTCGATGTCTCGGCCATGAAATAAACGCCGCCTTGAACAATCACATCCGCATCGGTTTTGGATGCGGCTACCGCCAATTGCAACGAATCGCCGACAATATCCGCGACGCCATAAAAAATTTCCGGGGTTTGGTAATTATGCGCCAAAATGACTGCATTGCGTTCGCGTTTTAGTCGCTGGATTTCGGCGATGATAGGCACATAATTCTGCAATTTGACCTTGGCGATTTTGCCCTTGGTTTTGGCAAAAAGCGTGTCCACCATAGTTGCCTGGTCAGTCATTGATAGAGCGGAATTGGGAATAGAAGCCATTTATGTACCTTGGCCATGGTTGTACCCTAGGTTTATATATAAGGCAAAAGTTAGTTTTTACCAGTATTTGGGGCGATTTGCGCTTTATTTTATACCGGCTATGGCGCTACAAACAGTAATAACAAAGTATTTTCAACCATATTTCGATTATGAGTAAAAATTACGATATCGTCATCGTTGGCGCGGGATTTGCGGGGCTTGCTTGCGCGCGCCGCGCCGCGCAATTGGGCCTGCATGTTTTGGTGTTGGAACGCAAGCAAGATGTAGGCTTGGGTATTCGCACCACGGGTATACTGGTCAAGGACGTTTTCGATCATCTTACTGTGCCTGAAAACTCGTTGCGGCGGATCAATACCATCCGTTTATATTCGCCATCGTTGCGGCATTTGGATTTAGTATCCGAAGATTATTTTTTCTGCACCACCGACACGCCGAATTTAATGCGGTATCTGTTGGATCAAACCAAGGCCGCAGGGGTTGATGTAAAATTGGATTGCGGTTTTAAATCGGCACAAAATAGCGATGATGGATTTTATATTCCAAATGCCGATGTAACCACAAAATTTATCATTGGCGCGGACGGTGCAAAATCTGTTGTTGCGGAATTTTTTGGATTTAAACGCCCGGAAAAATTCCTGATTGGGACGGAATATGAATATGCCAAAGATGTTCTGGATATCGCGCAGTTCCATTGTTTTTTGGATCAAGATCTGGCGCCAGGATATTTGGGGTGGATCGCGCCCAGCATCGGTATTACCCAAGTGGGGCTCGCCTGCCGTCAGCCATATAAACCAGATATGAAAAATTTTTTTGAAAAAATCCGCGGTATTGTCGATATTCGGGAATTGCCATTTCATGGCAATCGCGGCGGCTTGATCCCGGTCGATTGGCCGATGCGCAATTGCGCCAAGGGCAATGCCATCATCATCGGCGATGCGGCCAGCCATGTATCGCCATTAACAGCAGGTGGTATCGATTATGCCTTGCGGATTGGCGATCATTTGGCAATGGCGCTCGCAAATTACATAAAGGGCCGGACATCCATTCATCCCGGCACAGCCATTCAAAGCCATATTCCTAACTTTGCCGTCAAACAGGCGATGCGTATGGGTTTTTACCATGCTTGCCCTAATTGGATGATAGAGGCTTTGATTCATAACCCCGCATTCCGATTATTGGCGCAACAAGTATTTTTTAAACATAAAAAAGCCGTTTGATTGTCTTTGTCATATTCTATAATTGCCTTGTAATATAAGGCTGTATTTTAAAAAGGTTGTCCAATGCGTATTGCGCAATATGTAATTTTGATCGGCGTTATTTTATTTTTGCAAGGATGCAGCTCGCAATTCCTAAAAGAATTTGCGCGGGAAATAAAAGGATTCGAAGAACGCCATACGGCGAAAGAAACGCCGAAACCGGCACCAGCGGTTTATTGTTATAATACATTGGGCAGTGTGACTTGTTATGAAAAGCCGCAACCAACCGATTCCGATAGCCGTTATGTCGGCACATCAGCAGAATCGGTCGATCCAGTAATTCAAGAAAATCATATCGAGGGCAACACGGCTTTGCCGGCGGTAAAAGTGGACGAGGAACCCGCTTCCGAACTGCCGCCCGTATTTCCCGATGAATCCAAGGAAAAAGATAAACTCGCCGCTGAACCCGCAGAAAATACGATTCCAGAAAAAACCGCATCTGAACCAGCGCCTGCGCCAACTGCGGAACCGTCGCCAGTGCAGCCTGATTCCAATGCGGCTGACGCACCGGCCAATCGGCCGTTATATGATCCGTATTTAAATCAATTGGAAGAGAAGCCGGTTGACCCGACAATCATAAAACCGCCGCCGCCAACATCGCAACAACCGATTGTTCCGCCGAAGAAAAAATCGAAAAAGAAAGTGACCGAGACAAAACAGTAATTGTTCCGGTGTGCGTTTGGATTGTGAATTAGTGCAGGGGCTTGGCTTTATGGAGCATATCGGCAGCAGCACGTTCTAAAACATGCGCTGCATGGCGTTCGCCCATCACGGCGGTAAAGCGATCGATACCCAAGGCTAAAAAAGCGCCAGCGATTAAATGTGGTTCAATACCATCTGCGGCAAGCTTGATTTGCTGATCCAGCAGGTTTTTAATGGTTTGTTCCAGACGATCAACAATCTCTTCTTCATTTATGCTAGTCATCTTGCTACCCTTAGTTTTAATACATTCTTAATAATTTCAGTTTAACACAGTTTTTCCAATTTGGCAATAATCTCGTGTGGTAATAAAATTATATAATTCAATGATTTAATCAAAAATGGTCCCATAACATGCATAAAAACTGGTTTTTCTTCTTCGTGGCTTGCTGGGTGCTTCTGCCTTGGCATGGGCAAGCACACGAATATTGGACCAATCAACAAACCCGAAATTTATTAGGCCCATGCCCATCTTATATCAATGGTATCGAGGTTGGGTACGCATTCGCCATCCCCTATGGCACGATTCAATTGGTTGATATTAATACCCAGGAAAAAAACCGCGCCTATACCCAAGATCTTGCGGTGACGTTGCGAATGGTGAACCGGAATTTTTTCGATGATCGTTTAAAATCAGTATCGACAAAGATTGCCAACACGGCCGTTATGAGAAGCGTGCGATATGCAGGAAAAGGCAGTAAATACGACTATTCTACCGATGAAATCATTGTTCCAGGAGCCAAGCCCCCGGTTAGCGACGCAATCACAACCGACGAAGAATTTTTAAAAATGGTCGAGCTTCGCACCAATAATTTATTTATTCATGTCCAAGATGTTCAGGAAAAAATTTATTTTGGCGATCTGATTCCAATCCAACTATCTTTTGCAAATGCCGGCACCGGCACCGTATATGTCAGTCTGCTGTCAAAAAAGGATTTTGACTCCATATTTCAAGGCTCTCAGACCCCTTGGCAGAGTTGCGGGTAAGATAGGCCAAATAATCATTTAATAATCGTTATATTTCAATGAGTTATAAATGCAAAATACCCCTTGCATATAGTTTCTTTTTAAGATACTATTAATAAATAAAGATCAACAAAACGTGATTAAAGTTTTATATAATAAACTAACAATAGTTGAAGAGGGTTCGATGGCTATAAAAAAAGAGATATTCGGTTTAGATAATAACGACCTAACCGGGAGTGCCCCCAAAATTACTACGGTTGACCAAGCTTACTTCCTTTATTATGGCAGCGGACGTCAAGGCGATGTGTTTGGCACCAAGGGTGCAATCGCCATGTTGTGTTTGGAATTGATTGCGCAATGTCCGGAATTATCCGCTTGCCGCATCGGAAAATTTGGCGCGAGCGGTACGGAATTATTGACCGATGATGAAATTTTACGCGCGGCGGCCGAGTATATATACAAAGGCGGCGCAGCGGTGCCTTCGTTCAAAGCGGGAATCAATTTATCGTCTTGGCGCAATTTAGCAGAACAAAAATCAGGCGGCGCAGTCGCTTAAAGATGGGGGATCTAATGACATTATTATTTGTATTAACCAGCTGCATGATCTCGGTCGGCATTTGCACGACTTTATTCAATCGCATCATGGCGCCAAAACCGGTACGTGTAAAATCCGACCGCCGCAAATAAATTATCATTTTATTGCGCAAATATTTTTTAGAAATATTTTCCAGATCTATTGCATTTGATTTTGTTTTGCCGCATATCCACCGTTCCTAAACGAAGGAGATGGATATGAAAAAAATTTCGCGCCAGCGTTCCAATCAAATATCAAAAAAAGACCAATCCGAAAAACCCGCAGTAAAATTGATTTCCGCGGAAAATCTTTTATTGCAGCTATATGAAAAATCTCTAATCACAGAAGCGGAATTAAGGGCAGGGTTGCGTTATGTCCATGATTTCCTGGCCTCTGGCATGCAAGGCCATTACGCCAAGGTTCATTACGACAATGTCGGTATTAATGCTGTTATCTCGCCGCATGCAAACGATAATTTATCGCCGACCGAATGGCAAATGGCCGCAAGGTATAGAATTAAACAGACGGACAAAAGATTGGGGCAATTGGCTGCATCCTGTTTTTATCATGTGTTGGGATTGGGAATAAGTTTGCGCGATTATGCGCATCGCATCAGCAGTGCTGGATATCAAGGGCATAAACGTATGATTTCCCCAAGTCAGGCAAAGGCCATTTTATTATCTGGCCTTGCGTGTGTCGCCGATTAATTTGCCAAAGATTTTCCAGATGGCTTGATTTTCAGAAAAAAATAAGGTACAGTTAGATACCATAAAATAAATCTGCAATAATTAAATCCGCAAAACAACACACCGCTGGGCACCCGCCGAGCGGTTTTATTTTGCCTATTTTTTATATGTAAGGAACAACATGCCTGCAATCACCGAAGCCCACGTCGTATTGGTAAAAGGTCAGAAATTCGGCCAACAAAACACGCCAGAAGATAACGATGTTATGCCAACACCATGGGAAGAATTTCTGGAAAAGCACGGGAAAATAAAACCACAACGTTTCCAAGTGCATTTGGTCGTATCCGGTTTTGCGGAGCGCGATGATGCGCGTGGTTTTGCCGAGAATTTTATGTCTTGCGGCAGTATGTTTGTATTCAATAATAAAAAGCGGAATTTATACCGCCTGGAAGTAGAAGCCGATGAAAAACATAGCCCGTAAGAAAACCAAAAAGATTAAAAAAACCGCATCATCCGCAAAACAGCTTGATTCAAAAGATTTTATTTCACAACAAGCAATCGACCTGTTGGTACAAATTGTCCGGGGCGAGTTGATCAAAGAAGAAGGGGAAATTACGCACCCTACCGTTGCACAAAGATTGGCGGCGGCGCAGATGTTGTTAAAAATGAAGGAACGACCAACCGAAACAGAGGCTGGCAAGGTTACAGCGCCAATCATGGATTTGCCAAACCGGTCCAAGAATTTTGATGAATGGTTACAGCGCATGCACGCGATGCAGCCTGCGGGAAATATCTAGTAATTACTTTTTCGGAGCAGCTTCTTCAGATCCGGAACCGCTTCTGCGGCCGAACGGGGCATCGCCGCGCCGCCAGGATTTTTCTTTGAACTTGCTGGTGGTTTTAATGGCGCTGTTGCTTTGATCGCCAGAACCACCTTGGGGTGCAGCCGAATCAGATGGCATTTCTATTTTTTCGACCGTGCTATTGCTTAGGGCTTTATTGCTGTCGGACATTTTTTCAGCACCGCTGCCCGCATAGCTGGGCGATGCCACAAGGACCAAGTAAACCAATGCAATTATAATAGAAGGCATAATTTTTTCCATGCAGCACCACTTTAAAGAAATATAATATAGATAGAGAATAGATCTATTTGGGTTAGAAAAGAATTACTGGCCAACAGGGCGGCGTATAATTCTTGGGTGCTGTGCTCTGGTAAGGCTGCGTCGTTTAATAGTTAGCTTATTTCTAACTTGCCGGAATTCCGGTTGAGTTGTAGTAGGCACGACGGCAATTGGCGCGTTCAGGTGATTGGGTACCGCCACAGGTGTTGGGGCTGCTGCTGGAATATCCGGCGTTGCTGGGGCTTGCTGCGCATGGGCTTGTGGGGCCATTAGAATGACGCCCAATAACAAACAGACGGCTAAGGTCTGTGTCCAAGAATTCAAAATATGATTATAACTTCTACCCATATTAACCCAGTATACCATAATTAGGATGCTGTTTTTGGCCGAACAGGAGCAATAATATTATAATAATCGGTTATTTATATGCTTGCATGCTGGTATGTCTATTTTAAGGCCCGATACTTAGTAAAAGGTAAACGAATATCACTTATATAATCGATTAAAAACATGGATTTACAACAATGGCGACCGCAGATTGGGCCCCAAGCTGCGGCGATCGATGCTGCTTTAATCGCAGAAGAATTGCTGTTTGGCGGGGCACGGGGCGGCGGAAAAACCGATTTTTTGCTGGCGGATTTTATCGCAGATATTGGCGCCGGGTATGGGGCCGATTGGCGCGGCGTGATTTTCCGCAAAACCTATCCGGAATGCGAAGAACTGATCGCGCGCAGCCGGGAAATGTATCCGGCCTGTTATTCCGGCGCAGAATTTCATCAGCAAAGTAAAACCTGGCGGTTTCCAGATGGAGGCACATTGAAAATCCGCGCGCTGGAAAATCAATATGACGCCGATAAATTTCAGGGGCATTCTTACACCTGGATTGGGTGGGATGAATTGGGTAATTGGCCCAATGCGCATGCGTACCATAAATTAAAGGCTTGTTTGCGTTCGGCCGCGCCGATTGCGGCAAAACGAATCCGCGCCACGGCGAATCCGGGCGGCGTTGGACACCATTGGATTAAAACATATTTTGCGATTGACCGTTATCCGCAAGGCAGCCGGTTGATCAAAGACGATACGGACTCTGGCACCAGGTTGTTTATCAAAAGTCGTGTGTTCGATAACAAAATATTATTGGCGCAGGATCCGAATTATATTTTGCGCCTGCAAAAAGTGGGCGGCAAGGATTTGGTGCGCGCCTGGCTGGACGGCAATTGGGATGTTATCGCCGGATCTTTTTTCCCGGAATGGGACAACGATGTGCATGTCATTGCGCCGTTCCGTGTGCCGGACGCGTGGTTGCGATTTTTATCGTTCGATTGGGGATCGAGCAGCCCGTTTTCCGCCGGATGGTGGGCGGTTGCCGGCGAAGATTATGCGTTGGACCATAAACGAATTTTACCGCGCAGCGCGTTGGTACGGTACCGCGAATGGTATGGCGCGGATGTGCAAGGGTATGGATTGAAATTAAGCGCCGAACAAGTCGCATCCGGGATTTTATCGCGCATGCCGGGTGCGGAAAAATTGGCGTATGCCGTGGCGGACCCCAGCATTTTCCGGGTAGATGGCGGGCCCAGCATTGCCGAGCGCATGGGTAAAAATGGATTGCAATTTCGCGCGGCCGACAATGCGCGCATCGCGGGATGGGATCAAATGCGCGCAAGATTGAAAGGCGAAGATAAAGCGATGATGTATTGTTTCGATACTTGCATCGATTCGATCCGCACGATACCGGCATTGGAACATGCGCGGCACATGCCCGAAGATATCGATGCGCGCGGCGAAGATCACGCAGCCGATGAATGGAGATATGCGTGCATGAGCCGGCCTTATGTACGGCAGCAATTAGACAGTAAAAGATTACCGATCCTAGAACCGGTCACTTGGAACGATTTGCATGAATTGGATTTGAAAACCCGATCCGCTTTGCCAAAGCGGATTTAGAGCTGACGCGGGGATGCAGCGTGGGCCACCACATCCGCTGGATGAGGTGCGGGTGTAGGATGCACAGGACGATGATGTCCTGCTCTCACCACTTCTGGAGAGCAGGCACCGACACCAGCAGTAGAAGTGTGTGCGGGGGCCTTAACTTCTACTACAAATGTGCTGGATGCTGATATTTCGCCAACGAGAGATCGAATGTCAGTACCGTTAGGATTATTCTGATCTTTTGTATAATCGGCACATATCTTAGCGGCTTCCGCTTTGATACCAGACTTGCGGCGAGCAAGGCGATAAGCCCATTCGATACAATCTAAAGCAAAAGAACTTTGTTTTAGGGGTTGCACTTCTTTTTCTGCGCAAATGGCCGCCAATTGTAATAATTCTTTGCAAATATTATCACGCACATCAAGGCCGAAATCCGCATAGGCAGGGCGGATGCGGGGTGATGGGTTTTCTTGCTCAGAATTGAGCGGAGCATAACAGAATTGAGGGTTGGTAATAATATTGGCGGCATGAAGTAAAGCGCTTTGCGCATCACCTGTGCTTGAATCATTATGTTTATTCGATGGTTGCATGTATTCCTGGCCGCAAATCAATAAACCTTTAGCGCTATCGATGATTAATCGATCAAATGTCGGGTGGCTGCCATAGGCATGAAAGCCGACAGCTTTAAAAATCCTGGTTGCTTGATCGATGTGGGCATGATCAGGATTGTCCTGAATCAGTCTTTGTCCTTCCGCCAAAAGATCGGTTAAAGTTTGTGCAAAGGAAAACTTTTTCCCAGGCTCCTTACTTTTTTTGTTTTCGAGCTCCGAAAATTCTTCCGCGTTTAAGCGCGATAATTTGGCCGACGGTAAGGTGCTCAATAATTCATTAGAAGTTTGAAATGGCATATAGCTCTCGATCCCTAGAATAAGTTGTTCACGTTTTTTGAACTTTATATGACAGTAATCTATCATAAAAATGTCTAAAAGCAATACAAAATTTTATTACAAAATATTATAATAATATGATTTTACAGATTAATTACACCAAAAAAAAGTAATAATATTTCATATAAAATAATTATATAAATTATATCTATATGATTTTGTTTTATTTCACATATTTGAAATAAATGAAAAGATTAACCATAAAATTGATGAGGTAAGGAGATAATCGTGATTGAAAAAGATACAAACAATCCATTATTGGGCTATTGGTTGGCTGTTTTGGATAGCGCCGAAAAACAGGAGATGACCTATCGCGGCCGGGCAGAGAAAATCGTCCGGCGGTACCGCGATGAACGGGGCGATGCCGACCGGGGTGGAAGATTCAATATTCTTTGGTCGAACGTCGAAACTTTGAAACCGGCTTTGTATTACAGCGCCCCCAAACTGCAAATCGAACGGCGGCACAAGGATAATGATCCGTTCACCCGCCAGGCATCGATGGTGTTGGAACGCGCCTTGACCACCAATATCGATATTTATGATTTCGACACAGTGATGCGTTCTTGCGTGCAGGATAATTTATTGGTTGGGCGCGGTGTTGCCCGCATCCGCTATGTGCCGGATTTCGAATTCGAATATTCGGAAGACGAAGATCAGACCAAAATCCAGAAATTGAAAAGCGAGAAAGTGGTCTGCGATTATGTTTATTGGAAAGATTTCTTGCATTCACCCGCGCGCTGCTGGAACGATGTCGATTGGGTCGCATTCCGCAATTACTTATCGCGTGAGGAAATGAAAAATAGATTCGGCGATAGAGTCAACGATTGGAATATAGATTACGATTGCGAAGGTAATGACGATATCAAGGCACAAGCGGGCAAAGCGATGATTTGGGAAATTTGGGACAAATCCTCCCGCCAGGTATTATGGTTGACGCATGGCGCCAACCGCAAAAAATCGCAGATTCTGGAAATCCAGGACGATCCATTGCGCCTGTCCGGCTTTTTCCCATGCCCGCAACCATTGCTGGCCACAACGACCAGCGATGATTTGCTGCCCGTTCCGGATTATGTGTTATATCAGGATCAAGCAGCCGAATTGGATGTGTTGACCGCGCGCATCGTTGCATTGTCCCGCATGGTCCGTTTGCGCGGTGTTTACGATGCCTCAGCCGAGCCGGTGCAAAGATTGTTAAGCGAATTTGGCGAAGAAAGCCAATTGATCCCGGTCGATCAATGGTCCGCGATCGCGCAAAAAGGCGGTTTGGACGGCGTGGTCGCCTGGATGCCGATCGAGCGTATGGTTCAGGTATTGCGCGAGTTATATCAAGTCCGCGACCGGGTGAAAAACGATCTTTATGAAATCACCGGCATCGCCGATATTCTACGCGGCGCCACAGTGGCATCGGAAACCGCGACGGCGCAGCAATTAAAAGGCCGCTTTGCCACATTGCGTTTATCCGAACGGCAAAAATCCGTGGCGCGGTTCAGCCGCGATTTGGTACGGTTGATGGCCGAGGTGATGGCGGAGCATTTTTCACCAGAAACCTTGTCATCCATGACCGGTTTGCCGGTTGTGCCGGAAATGATGGATTTATTCCGCAATGAACAAATTTTCCATTGGCGGTTGGATATTGAAACCGATTCCACCATCGCGATGGACGAAGTACAGGAAAAACAAACCCGTATTGAATTTTTGAACGCGGTAACCGGCTTTGTCAAAGAAGCTGCACCATTGGTACAATCGGGCGCGTTACCATTATCGGTTGCAAGATCGATGTTATTGTTCGGCGCGCGCGGGTTCAAAATTGGGCGCGAATTGGAATCATCGCTGGAATCTTTGGGACAAATGGAAATTCCACCGGTGGGGCAGATTTAATGATGCGCGAAACCTATATATATCGTGATGGAAAATTACAGTTGAAAACCCATACATCAGTTGCAGATGGCCCGCATATGATCGCCGATATCAAGCCGTATAAAAGCATGATTACCGGCGAGACGATCGATGGCCGCACCGCGCACCGCGCGCATTTGCGGCAACATGGGTGCATCGAAGTAGGAAATTAAAATTTTCAATTTATTTGCAAAAATATTTTCCAGATGAATTGATTTCTGCAAAAATTTATGATACTATTTGATACAATCTAAAAATTGAATGAACCGGTCGTTTGCAAAAACGGCCGGTTTTATTTTGACCTAACCGGAGAAAAACAATGGATCTTTCGGAACAAAATTCTATGCCTGAAAATAATGCTGCTAAGGCACAAGACGCTAATCTTTATCCAAAGGGCAGCGTTGCGGCGGATTTAAAAACCGCTTTCGAGAATGAGAAAAATATATATGCCAACGCCCCGGAACATTGGTCGGACGAAGATAAAGCGACATTTTCCGGTCTTGATGATAAAGCCAAAACCTGGGTCATGCGCCGGCATAAATCCATGGAAGCGGACTATACCCGTAAAACCACCGATCTATCGAAAGAACGCAAACGGTATGGCGATTTGCAGAAAATCTTCGAAGAATATAAAGAAGATTTGTCCCGCGCCGGGGTCGATGAGGCGTCCGCGGTTTCCGAATTATTCAACGTGTACCGGGATTTAAAACGAAATCCGCAGGCAACCATTAAACATCTTTCCGATGTATTTGGATATAAGACGGATATGGCGCCGCCCGTTAAAAATGAAGATCCATCCGACATTAAAAAAGAAATCGATCAATTAAAAGGCGTTTTGGCGCATCAACAAATGCAACAAGCCACGCACGCCATCCGTATCGGCCAGCAAAGAATAAAAGACATGGTCGATGCCAAAGACGTTACGGGGAAATCCCTGTACCCTCATTTTGGCGCGCTATTGCCGCAAATCACAATGCTGGCCCATGCGGATTTGTTGCAGGGTAAACAACCCGATCTAAAAGACTTGTACGAACGCGCCGGTTGGGCTCACCCCAATTTGCGCGACGAATTCTTGTCCGGCCATTTAAAATCGGCGGAAAAGAAAAGACAAGACGAAACCAAGGTTAAAACAGAAACGGCAAAACGGGCAGGGGCCAGCATTTACGGCACCCCTGGCGCCAATGCCGTGCAAAGAAAACCTGCGCAATCGCTACGCGAAGAATTGGAAGCGGCTTATCGCAACGCGCAAGCGTAATGCGATCCATGCCCATGCTCATCCACTCCACGCACATTATCATCAAACTATTTAAGGAGTAGATTATGCCAATTTCTCCCAATCTATCGGAGATTATTACGACGACACTGCGTAACCGCTCTGGGGCTTTATCCGACAACGTAAGCAAAAACAACGCACTGTTGAACCGTTTGCGTGAAAAAGGAAAAATGCGCCCATTCAGCGGCGGACGCACCATCGTTGAAGAGTTAGAATACGCGGAAAACACCACTTTCCGCCGTTATACCGGATACGAAGTATTGAACATTCAACCGTCCGACGTTTTTACGGCGGCGGAATTCGATATTCGCCAAGCGGCGGTCGTGGTCAGCATTTCAGGTCTTGAGATGCTGCAAAACAGCGGCGAAGAAGCGATTATTCCATTGCTAGAAAAACGCATCGACAACGCCGAACGCACGCTTATCAATAACATCTCGCTCGATGTTTATTCGGACGGCACCGCGGACAGCGGCAAACAAATCGGCGGCCTGCAATTGCTTGTGGCTGACGATCCAACTACCGGCACGGTGGGCGGCATCAACCGCGCATCCTGGTCGTTCTGGCGCAATCAGGTGTTGGATATGTCCAACGCCGGTTTGGGCGCGGCATCGACCAGCAACATCCAAACGGCGATGAACCGTTTGTATCTTGCATGTTCGCGCGGTAACGATGCGCCGGACCTGATCGTTGCGGACAATAACATGTTCCGCTTTTATTGGGAAAGCTTGCAAGCCATTCAACGCGTTACCTCGGATAAAGAAGCGAATTTGGGCTTTACCAGCCTGAAATTCATGAATGCCGATGTGATGTTCGATGGCGGGCTTGGCGGCGGCGCGCCAGCAAATAAAATGTATTTCTTGAATACGAATTACATTTATTTCCGCCCGCACAAAGACCGCAACTTTGTTCCCCTCGAACCGGATCGCTTCTCGATGAATCAAGACGCGATGGTAAAATTAATCGCTTTTGCAGGCAATTTGACTTTGTCGAATGCGTCCTTGCAAGGCGTGTTGATCCCATAATCATAGGAGAACAAAGATGACTTATATCCTAGGTCTTGATCCGACCGATCGTTCCACCACGCCCGTTCATAAGGCGGGCAGCGTTGGGATGGACAGCGCAGGCATTGAATATATTTATGTTCAAGCCGGTGCGGCAGTGAACAATGGCGATTGTGTCGCCGTTGATTCCAGCTTTTCCGCGCAAGCGATTACCAAAACTTTGGCCGATACGTTACCGATTGTGGGCTTTGCCCAAGCGGCATTCACGTCCGGCCATTGGGGTTGGGTCGCACGGCGCGGCGTAGGCGTACGCGGCAATATGTTGGCCAGCACCACGGTCAACGTTCCCCTGTACACCACTGGCACAGCAGGCCATCTAAGCCATGTGTCCACATCGCAAACCATGGTTCATGGCGTTTGCGCAACAACTACAAGCGGCAGTAATGCCACGCAAACCTTGCGCGTGAATACCAATCCTTCGGTCATTCGTGGCACGGTTAACACTTAATTTTATGGACAGAGGATGGTTATCCATCCTCTGTCTCTTTTTATGAGGAGAGACCATGTTGCCAGAATTTTCGTTTCCAAAATCATCCAATGCGGCCAAAGATATTCTAGTTCCGATGTTTTACCGCCGCGCAGTGCAAGACCAACGCGCTAGCGAACAGCAAGGCAGGCCAATTTTCCGGGAAGAGGATTATATTCAAATCCATATTCCCGGCGATAAAAACACGATCATTGATCGCAAAGTGCGCGACGAAGACCGTCATCGTTGGGTAGAGCAATGGAAAGCCTATACCGAAAATGCGGTACAACCGATTGAGGGAACGCCATTGGAACAATGGCCGGCCTTGTCCGTATCGCAAATCGCGGAATTACGGGCGATGCATGTTCCCACCGTTGAAGTATTGGCGGCATTATCCGATCAAGGCATTCAACGTATCGGCATGGGCGCACGCGAATTACAGGCTAAAGCCAAAGCGTTTTTAGAAGCAGCCAAAGACAATGGCATGGTCGAGCGCATCGCCGCAGAAAATTTAAGATTGCAAGATCAAATTGATGATCTGCAACAAAAGAATCAATTTTTCCTGTCTCAAATTGAGGAATTAAAAACCTTGATGCAGGACAAACGAAAAGAAAAATCAAAAGCAAACAAATCTGAATAGAGAAAAAGGATGACCATAATGGCATTGATATTAAATGGTGGAAATTTTCTTCCCACCGTTAAACTAAGCACTTCACAAGATGTTAGCGTTGGTGCCAGCAGCGCCCAATCGACGGCAATCGGCACGGCAGGCCATACACCGAATAAGATCGTGCGTATTGTATCCACAACCGCGTGCCGGATTGCGATTGGCACTAATCCAACCGCTGTTGCGGCGAGCACATTTTTGCCGGCGAATGTCGTGGAATTTACCGAAATTGCGCCAGGGGAAAAAATCGCCGTATTGCAAGAAAGCGCCGGCGGCAAATTGAACATCAGCGAATGTATTTTGTAATTTAAAATGCTTGTCACTCATCACCGGTTACCCAACCCATATTGTGCGATCAATTGTCTGGCAAATTCTGTAAATTTCGATGGAACCAATGATTATTTAAGAATCAATTCCGATATGGCGTCAAATGCAGATGGTTCCCAAGGCGTGATCAGTTTCTGGTTTCGGTTAAATACCGGAACGACCGTCAATCATGAGATATACAGCACCCAGAACCAGCGTGTGCGGATTTATAAAACCAGCAGTTACAAAATGCGTGTGCAGTTACAAGCGGCGAATGGAATAGACCAATTTGTATTCGAGACAATCAGCAGTTTTGGTCCTGCAGTACACACAGGGTATACACATTTTTTAGCATCCTGGAATACCAATCTTTCGGCGGGCAATAAAGTTGGGGCCATTTACATCAATGATGCGCCGAGTGTTGCAATTGTAAGTGATGCTTCCCCGGCATTTAATATAGATTACACCGATACTTTTCATAGTATTGGTGGGGCAAACTCATCTTATCGGTACAATGGGGATTTAGCCGGATTTTATTTTGATAACAGAAGTATTTTAGATTTAAGCATCGAAGCAAACCGGCGCGGATTTATCGCGTCCAACGGACTGCCGACAGGCGATTTACGTTATAGCCGCAATAGCGGATGGGCCAGTGGGGCTGAGCCAATTATATATTTAAAATATCCGGTGGCTTCTTATGGAGTGAATGAGGGCAATGGAGGAAATTTCTCCATTATTGGCGCGCTAAGTCACGTTATGGGCCCTTGTGATATTCTATCTGGGATTCTTCCAATAGAAGGAGAGCCTGAATGACAAATAATTGGTATTTTTTAATTCCGAACAATCATCCCGATTTACAAACCATTTGCGATGAATGTACGGCGCAACATGCAAATAATGCGCCGAATGCCGAATTGTCGGGAATAGTTTCTTGGAGCGGAAACGAACGCTTAATCAAGGTATCCGGCGGCGATGAAACTTGGCAGCAGCAAAGAAGCTGGATCAATGATTTATTGTTTCGCGCCTTGCGGCAAGGAATCGAAGAAGATGATGGAATCCGTTGGCGTTGGCTGGAATCGCAAGCGCCTGAATTTGACGGCAATGAAGATGGCAACCCGGATACGGAACAGCAGCGTATCGATTGGTGGCAAACTATTCCGGAATAAATAATATAAAGGAATTATTATGAATTTATTATCCATCGCGCAAAACGTGGCGTATGAAGTGGGTTTCGAACCCCCGGCTTTTTTATATGGTAATACCGATGCCACCGCGCGGCAGATTCTGGCCTTATGCAATAGAGAAGGCAAAGTTTTAAGTCGCCGGCATAATTGGAGCATGCTGCAAAAAGAGCATATTTTTACAACCGTCAATGGTCAGGATAATTACGATCTTCCGGATGATTTTGAACGTTTGCTGGATGGCACTTTATGGGACCGTAGCACTTATCAATCGATGCGCGGACCACTTAGCCCACAGCAATGGCAGCAATATAGATCCGGTTTAATCGGTGCGGCCGGTATTAAACGGAGTTTTCGTATTAAACGCGGCACTGATCCAGTGAATCAAATTTATATCGATCCAGTTCCATCCGCTAATGGTGATGAATTGGTATTGGAATATATTTCTCAAAACTGGGTACGCAATGAAGCGGCAACGCAGACTAGCGATGTTTGGCAAGATGATACGGACGAGCCGATTTTGCCGGAAAATATTTTAGTATTGGGCGTGGTATGGCGGTTTTTATTAGCCAAAGGATTGGATTATGCCATGGCGCTGCAGGAATACGAACGAGAGGTGAGCCAATCTATCGCTCGCGATGGCGGAATGCCTAGTTTAAGTTTGCAACCGCTTTTTAACGGCAGCTTTGGACTAAATTTACCTGATTCTAATTTTAACATATAGATCATGACAGCAAAAGCGATACAAATAGTTTCCCCCGTAGGTGGGTGGAACACCAGAGACGCATTGGATCAAATGCCAGCAGAAGATGCGGTGGTTTTGACCAATTGGTTTCCAACCGTAGGACGCGTGCAAACCCGCAAAGGCCATGTGTCTTATGCATCGGGGATGACTGGACCAGTAGAAACATTGGCCGAATTTAATGCTGGCGCCACACGAAAATTTATTGCGGCGAGTAATAACGAAATTTACGATATTTCGTTGCCTGGTGCGGTCGGCGCGGCTTTGGCGGGAGGATTTCAGAATAACCGCTGGTCTTATTCTCAATTTGACGATGCGACTGGCGGCGCAAGAATGGCATTGGTCAATGGGATCGACTTGCCGCAAATGTATAATGGAACATCCATAAGTGCATTGACCGTTTCTGGAACCGATTTAACGATCAATAATTTGGTTGGAGTGTTTACGTTCAAAAATCGGTCTTTCTTCTGGGAAAAAGATAGCCAAGATTTTTGGTATAGCGCGGTTGGCGCATTAGGCGGCGCCTTAAATAAATTTCCATTGGGACGTGTTTCCGGATTTGGCGGAAATTTAATCGCCATGCAATCTTGGACAGTGGATGGTGGCGATGGTGTTGATGATTTAGCCGTTTTCATTATGTCCAGTGGCGATGTGATTATTTATCAAGGCGGTGATCCTGGTTCCGCCGCCGATTGGGCTTTGGTTGGGATTTTTCGCCTTGGCGCGCCGTTGGCCGCGCGCGGGGCATTAAAAGTCGGATCCGATGTCGTTATTATGACCAAAGATGGTTATGTGCCGTTATCGCGTGTATTGGATGTTGGGCGTGTAACCAGTAACCGGGCAATTTCAGATAAAATTAATGGCGCGGTAAAAGAAGCCGCCAGTTTGTATGAGGAGAATTTCGGATGGCAAGCTTTGATGTATCCGCAAGGCAATTATTTGTTGTTCAATGTTCCGGTATCTAATACGCGGTACGATCAACATATTTTTAACACGTTGACTAATACTTGGACAAAGTTCGAAGGTTTGAATGGCGTATGTTGGTCTTTGTATAACGATAAATTATATTTTGGCGGAATTGATGGAAACGTGTATTTGGCCGATGAGGGATACAATGATAATGGAAACCCCATTACATTTTCTGCGCAAACGGCTTGGAATTATTTGAATTTTCGTGGTCAGATTAAAAGATTCACCGCTTTAAAACCCGTTTTTGAAAGCGAAGGTGGATTACCAATATCGTTGGCACTGGCATTCGATTTCGAAGTGCCTGCGGCCACATACAGCGTATCCAATTTTTCCGGCAATGCGCCCGAATGGGATAATAGCCCGTGGGATATTAGTCCTTGGGCAGGCGAGAATACTATTATTCGCCCTTGGGTGTCCGTTGCCGGTATTGGGCTTAATGTTTCGACGCGGGTTATTGCGACATTAAGCCAGCAATCCTGCAAATGGTTCAGTTTAGAATACTTATTTGAACCAGCTGGATACGTATAAACATAAAAATATATAAGGAGATTTAAATGCCTTGGAATGGCAGCGGTATATACACGCGCTTAAGAAATTGGGTAACAGATAAAAATAACGGTATTAAAATTGTCGCTTCATTGCACGATCAAGAAGATGATAATCTTGCTGCCGGTATTCAAGCCTGTTTGACGAAAAACAATGAAAGCAAGCCGACGGCGGATTTTAAGCCGAATACGGATGGCAGTTACAGTCTTGGGTCTGCCACATTACGGTGGTTGCAGGCTTTTATATCGGGCGGAATACGTTTCTTCGATGGGGCAAGTAATTATGGCGAATTACAAGCTGGCACATTAACGGCTACGCGTTCCTATGATTTGCCGGATCACAGTGGCACCATAGTGCTTCAAGATGGCAGTCAGATTATTCGGGAATCTGCGGGTGCTGCATTCAAAAATAGTGGTTATGAATCCGTAGTGCAGCCTCAAACCCTTTCGGCAGCACGTACTGTTGATATTCCGGACAGCTCCGGCGTGATTGTATTGGATGTAACCGCGCAAGATATCAGTAATAAAACTTTTGCTCCCGATGGCGTTGGCGCAGGGCAAGCAGGCGCTGTTCGATTCAAAGAATTGGCTGCGAATGGGATGGAGCAAATAACTGTTCGTGCGCCAGACGCCATCAGCGCCAGTTATTCGGTAATTTTGCCTGATACACAAGGCAGCGCAGGTACAACATTGACCAATGACGGTGCCGGTTTGCTTAGCTGGCAATCGCCAGGATCGACTTTTGGGCCTATTGGAACAAGTCCTGGCGATGCTGGACGGGTGCAATTGCAAGAATTAACCGCAAATGGCGTTCAGGTTTTACGTATCAAGGCGCCGGACAGTATTGCCGCCAGTTTTGATTTAACAATGCCCAGCGCGTTGCCTGCTGTGACAGGTGCCGGGTTAAGTTTTACGACTGCTGGCGTTGCCAGTTTTACCACATCGCCTGTGGCAACACGTCAACTGGCGGATGAATCCGCTTTTATTTTCACATTATTGCAAATCTAGGAGAACAAAATGCCAATTACTACATCAGGTGCATCTAACGTTGTCACCGGAACTTTTACTAATTCCGTTTCGACGGCCAACGGTACAGGTAGCGGTGGAATAACCGTTTTTACGACACCGAATACCGCCAACGCGATATTTATCGTGAATTATCAGATCGCCGCATCTACGGCATCAACAAATAATCTAAGTCACGCGGTGATCACAGTTCCCGGGGCGGTTGGATATTCCAGTTCTACAAGTGCTGGAACCGCGGTCGGTATTCAAATTGATGGTACAAACGAACGATCTGCCGCAACCGGGGTATTTAAATGCGGTCCTAACACCGCATTATCATTGGCCGTTGCATGTAAAAATGCGGGTGCAGCCTCGGCGGCAACTTTTTCTTATAGAATTCAGTATGATTATGTTTCTGTTGTTATAAATTAGTTGTCGTGCCGCAGTTGCTGTATGGGCAAGATGATTTAGTCAACCGCTTTGTAATTTCGCATTTACATCCAGACATAGATGATTTTGGCCCTTCTGCGTCCATTGGGATTGTGAAAGATGCCAAGCTTATCGCCGGAATAGTTTTCAACCATTATTATGGCAACGATATTCAGGCAACAATTGCTTCGATATCACCGGACTGGGCCAATCGCATTATTCTTGGAAGAATATTTTCATATCCTTTTTTGCAATTGAATTGCCGCCGATTAACGGCACAGACGCGATCAAGTAATTATAAAGCGGTAGAATTTTTAGAAAGACTCGGTTTCAAAAAAGAAGGCCAGTTACGTCAATGGTATGACGATGATGATGCATTAATTTTCGGGATGATTAAACCCGAATGTATTTGGATAAACAAAAAAGTAAAAAAGGACCAACATGGGTAAAAAAGCACCAAAAGCACCCGCACCGCCAGATCCAATGCAATCTGCGGAGGCGCAGGCGCAAGTAAATAGATTAAACCAATTTTTCCCTGGCGGCGGGAGTTTGTTATATGGGCGGTATGATACGGGCGGGAATTTTGCGCCTAATTACAATCATAATGCCGTACAGCTGCAAGAAAGCCCTTATCAGCAAAGAAGCCGCGAGATTACGGAACAGCTTTCTCTACAATTAGCAAATATGCTTGGTGGGAATATTACTTTGCCGTCTATGCAAAGTTCCATTGATTATTCGGGTATCGGACGTTTGCCGACAATCGATGACTTTTCCAGAGATGCGCGTCAAGTGGAAGATGCGACATATAATCGTATAGCCAATTTATTACGTCCAGAATTTGAAAAGCGCCGGACCAAGCGCGGCAATGATTTAACCAATCAAGGCATTCCAATGGGAGCAGAAGCATACAGCAAAGAATTCGATGCTTTAACCGATAATGAAAATGAAACGCTGCAAGCAGCGGCGCAAGATGCCGTGGCGGCAGGACGCGCAGAACAACAAAGATTATTCGCCAATGCGATGGCTTCGCGCCAAACGCAAGTCAATGATCAGTTGCAGTCTTTGGGGTTAAATAACTCTGCCAGATCCAGCATGTTACAAGAACTTGCAAGTTTGCTGGGCGGACAACAATTCACGCCTAGCCAGTTTTATGGCGGCATTCAAACTCCGGGCGTGGACGTGCTTAGTACCATTAACAATAACTACGCAGGCCAGATGAATTCTTACAATAACCGCTTGGCACAACAGCGGCAGTCTTTACAGTCTATCGCTAATCTTGGTAGCAGTTTGTTCGGATTCCTATGATTTTTGATCTAGAAACCGCAAGAGAGACTTTGACTAGTCTAGCAGCGGCTTTAAGCGCCGCGTTCATTGGCAGATTGGCCAAGCATGTTTTGTTAGTGCAAAAAGGGCTGCGACAATTTTGGGGTATGCATCTTTTGCTGGAGCTGCCCGTAGCTATATTTATGGGATTTGTCGGCAATGGTCTTGCGGATTGGCTGCATTTGTCCGGGCGGTCGGCAATCGGTTTAATTGCTGCCCTCTCGTATCTGGGTCCTGCCGCGATCGAACATTGCTATGCGAATTATTTATCCAACAATAAGAAACCAGAATAAGGATTACGATGCCCCTTGTTATTGATGATAGCTTTGCTCGTGCCGTGGATATTGTATTGCATCATGAAGGTGGATTTGCAGATAAAAAAGGAGACCGTGGAGGTCCAACGCATTTCGGAATATCTTTAAGATTTTTAGAAATATTGCCAGATGGAGACATCAATAAAGATGGTTTGATTGATTATAGGGATATTGAGTCTCTGACCCGCGATCAAGCGATCGATTTTTATTGGCGGGAATTTTGGAACAAATATCAATACAGCAAATTTAATGATTGGTATCTTGCCACAAAAGTATTCGATTTAGCGGTCAATATGGGCCCTAACCAGGCTCATCGTCTTTTACAACAAGCTCTTTTGGCATTGGGCAATAAAGTAGTTATCGATGGCAAGTTGGGATCTATTACTTTCCGCGCAGCTAATAATGCCAATAGGGACGCATTATTAGCCGCTTTACGTTCGGAAGCAGCAGGGTTTTATAGGTTGGTTGCGCGATTAAACGCCGGACAAGAAAAATTTTTGTTTGGATGGTTAAATCGCGCTTATTCTTAAATTTAAAAAGGAGAAAATTATGGATTGGATTTTACAAAACTACGAAGCGTTATTGCATATTGTTACATCTGTTATCGCGGCCGCGTCGGCCGTTTCAGCATTAACACCAACGGAAACGGATAATTATGTCATTGCCAAAATAAAATCGATGGCGGATTTGTTGGCTTTGAACGTCAATCATGCCAGCAATAATTCTAATTCGTAATTGATTGGTGAAGAATGGGTTGGATAAAAATCGTCATCGATATTATGCAATTGATCTTCAAACCAATTCTGAATTTTATTTTCATATTCCATTATGTTTATAATCGGCAGAATAAACGCATGCTTCAAAAAGCTTTGGAGCAGCAAAAAAGATATTCTGAGTTGCAAGCTAATCGTATCGGGGATGATGATTTGTATAAGCAGTTGCGCGACGGAAAATTCTGATATGCTCGCCGTTTCTAACTATTGTCCTTATGCAATAATTTATTCCGTCGAAGAGCAACAAAAAGCGTTTAGCCAATTATCAACATTGTCGCGCGATAATATAATTACACAGATGATAAAAGATTATTTCATGTTAAGAGAGCAGATTAGAGAGTGTCACCGAGACTGATGGAGACATTGTTGAAATCAAAAAACCCAGCTTTAGGCTGGGTTTTTTTAATTTTCGTACAATAATGAATAATTTCTGTTCAACTCACTCTTGAATGTTATCAATATTATGATTATTAATATCAATAACTATAAGGTATAATCTGTTAAATATAATTTATATTACCCACGAGGAAATTAGCAATAGTTATTACGCATTGCGGCGCACAAAGAGTGTGCGGTGCAAAATATGTTTTCTTTCAGATGCTTAGGTAAGGTTAAAACTGGTGCTGCCGAGTGGGATTGAACCACCGACCCCCACCTTACCAAGATGGTGCTCTACCACTGAGCTACGGCAGCATTGTTACGCTATAAAAAAGCTGGCGCACAATGCCATGACTTGCTTGATTTGGCAAGATCAAATAATAATCTCTATCCTTTGAATCCATGTAAAGCCATTGATATGAAAAAAATCCAAAAAGAAAAACAAAAACAGTCTTTAGCAAAGGCTTTACAGCAGAACATTAAGAAGAGAAAAAGCCAGCAGAAACAAAGAGAAATCAAACCTGCTGAAGTTACTAAATTATCTTAAATTTTATAGTTAATTATTAAAGTGTTATAGTTTTTTTGATATTCTATTCCTAGTAATCCGCTTGATACATAAAAACGAATAGATAGGCGGTATGGTGTGGTGCTAGGAATGGAATCAAGACTTTGGTTTTTCACAAGAGATATGAATGCGGACGGTATTGTAACACCGGACGATGTAGGCGCTTGGGTACATTGGTTGTATTTCTATCCAGGCGATTTCTTTATTAAAATATGCCTCACTCTGGGCATGGATCCGTTAATCAACTTCCTCGAATTTTCCTCTCGTAACTATGGCGGATGGCTGTCTGGGATGCTTTCTTTTATGTTTTGGCTCACTTTAATAAAACGTAGCACCAAACCCAGAATGGCCAGCGTTTAAAAGACTTGCCCTAAATCTTATCGATATATATAAGCCTAAGTCTAAGCAAATAGGGGCAAGTATGTCGATATTATCCGATGCCAGCATTCGCGACTTGGCAGTTAAGCAAAAAATGATTGAACCGTTTGTCGAAGCGCAAAAACGCGACGGCACAATTTCTTATGGTTTGTCTTCTTATGGATATGATGCGCGGATTGCTCCGGAATTTAAAATATTCACCAATTTAGAATCCGCGATTGTAGATCCCAAAAATTTCTCTCCGAGCAGTTTTGTCGATAAAAATACCGATGTTTGCATTATTCCTCCAAATTCTTTTGCGTTGGGACGCACCATCGAATATTTTCGCATCCCGCGCGATACGCTTGTGGTTTGTCTTGGCAAAAGCACGTATGCGCGATGCGGTATTATTGTAAATGTGACGCCTTTGGAACCAGAATGGGAAGGTCATGTCACCATAGAGATATCTAATACCACCCCATTGCCCGCCAAGATCTATGCCAATGAAGGTATATGCCAGTTTTTATTTTTCCAAGGGGATAAGCCTTGTGAAACGTCTTACCGGGATAGAGCCGGAAAATATATGAAACAACAAGGCGTCACTTTGCCTAAATTATAAGTTTAAAAATGGATAGAATACGCATATTGGGCGGCCGGAAATTAAACGGCACAGTAAGAATTAGCGGTGCAAAAAATGCAACTTTGCCTTTAATGACAGCTTGTCTTTTATCCGCTGAACCATTGACGTTATCGAATGTTCCGCATTTAGCCGATGTGACAACCATGGCTACATTACTGGCATCGTTGGGCGTGGTTGTTGGTATGGATGGTAGTGGTACCACAGCCCATGGTCACCAGGGCCGTATTTTAACGTTAGATGCTGGAAATTTGACTTCCACCAAAGCGGATTACGAATTAGTCCGCAAAATGCGCGCCAGTGTTTTGGTGCTGGGCCCATTATTGGCAAGATGCGGCCAGGCGATGGTATCTTTGCCAGGTGGCTGCGCGATTGGCACACGTCCAGTCGATTTACATATTCAGGCTATGCAAAGTTTGGGTGCATCTATTGAATTGCAGAATGGTTATATGCATGCCGAGGCAAAAAATGGTTTGACCGGCGCAGAAATCAAGTTTCCTTTCGTATCGGTTGGTGCCACCGAGAATGCGTTGATGGCCGCTAGTTTGGCAAAAGGGCGAACCATTCTATATAATGCTGCCCGCGAACCCGAAATTACCGATCTAGCCAAATGTCTAAATGCGATGGGTGCCAAAATTTCCGGCATTGATTCCGATACTTTGATTATTGATGGGGTCAATCAGTTGCATAAAGCCACTCATAATATCTGCGCCGATCGTATTGAAGCCGGCACCTATGCGGTGGCTGCCGCCATTTGCGGCGGAGAATTGACGTTACAAGGTATTAAAAAATCCGATTTAGAATCGTTACTGTCAAAATTAGAACAAATCGGTGTCCAAGTTACTTCTACTGAGAACGAAATTGTTATAAAAAAGAATGGGCATATCAAATCAGCGGATATTACAACCGCGCCTTTCCCAGGATTTCCTACCGACCTTCAGGCGCAAATGATGACTTTAATGACTTTGGCAGAAGGCGAATCCGTTATTACCGAAACAATTTTTGAAAATCGCTTTATGCATGTTCCGGAATTGATGCGAATGGGCGCCGATATTAAAGTTGATGGCTCTACGGCCGTTGTCAAAGGCGTACGCCAATTAAAAGGTGCTCAAGTGATGGCCACTGATCTGCGCGCCTCGGTATCGCTTGTTCTGGCGGGCTTGGCGGCAGAAGGTGAAACTGTTGTTAACCGTATTTATCATTTAGATCGCGGTTATGAACATCTGGAAGAGAAATTATCCGCGTGCGGCGCCCAAATCGAGCGGATTAGGGGATAATGGAAGGAAATTCGGACAATAATCATATTCTCAAACTTCGCGTCGAAGATGAGGATGATTTGTCCGTGGTTTCTTCGTTGCTTCAAGATGCTTTGGTCGCGGTAGAAGACATGGCTCTTTTACCGGCTTCTGATGCGAATCTTCATCAGCAATTTGTTTTGATTACTAGCCGGTTTTGTTGGGAAAAATCGTGTCAGGATACCCAATCTTCTTTGGCCGCCGCCAGAACTCATACAGCACTGATTATTGATCGTGTTAAGTCTGTTCAATATAAAGGCATTGATCGCGACGATAAAAACTTAATTTTATCTTTGTTAGCTATTGCCAAGGATCAAGAAAATTTTGTCTCGATATATTTTGCCGGGGAAGGTGTTTTACGTATAGAAATAGACCATTTATCTTGTGTGTTACATGATATGGCGGAACCGTGGCCGACTAAGTTTGTCCCTCATCACAAGATTGGATAACGATGTCACTTGCCGCTAAAGCCAATTACAAAAAATGCAAGCTGCATGTCAGCGAGATAGAAGTCATCTATAACACCTCCTTAAAAGACCGCGATATACATACAGTCAATCAAGAAATAGATGTTCTGAAAAGTGATTTATTGGCTGATCATAATATTCATTCTCCTCTTTTGCCATTAAAACTGATTTCCGATTGCCACTTGAACATTACGGTGACGCCGGATCATGTAATATTCGATTTTTTTGATTCGGGGGACGCGAATAGATGTTCCTGTTCCATACCTAAAACCGTCTTAAAACAAGTTCTTTCGGATTATTTGACGATTTGTGATAGTTACAAAATAGCGCTTCAAGAGGGGGGATTCTCCCGGCTGGAGGCTATCGATATGGGGCGCCGGGGAATGCATAATGATGCGGCAGAACAGCTAATTTCGCTGCTAAAACCTAATTTGGAGATTGATTTAGTCACGGCAAGGCACTTGTTTGCGCTGCTTGCTACTATCCACAGATCCGCTTGAAAAGCCTTGCAAAAATCCTAAATAAGATTATGAATATCGATGTTTTTAACACTTTAAATGAATAATTATTTGCCGTATGACCCAACCCAAGTCGGTATTATTTGCCTGCAATAAAAATTCTATTCGTTCCCCAATCGCTGCGGCATTGGTGCGTCAGAAGCTGGAAGGGAATGTGCAAGCGGATGCTTGCGGTATTGAAAAAGATGAATTAAATCCATTTGCTTTTGGTGTATGCGAAGAAGTTGGTCTGAACCTTATTCCGCATTTTGCTAAAACTTTTGACGATATTGATGTGTCGCAATACGATTTAATTATTGCCTTAACCCAAGAAGCGGCCGGGATGGCACGCGCTAAAATATCGGAACTATCTGATCATAAACCGGCACTGGAATTCTGGTTTGTAGAGGATCCTAGCCGCGAAGAAGGCACCAGGCAGCAAATTATGATGGCTTTTCGCACTTGCCGGGACGATTTAGAAAAGCGCATTAAATCCCGTTTCTTTTATGCTTTGCCATCTTATTGATCTTGGTGCTTGCAAAAATCCCCGATTTTGCTTAATTTGCGCCTATTCAAACAAGAGGATAGAATGGCAAAAGAAGAGCCAATTGAGTTTCAAGGAACCGTTACCGAAATTCTGCCCAGCGCGATGTATCGCGTAAAACTGGATAACGGTCACGATATTCTGGCGCACGCATCCGGTAAGATGCGCAAAAACAGAATTCGTGTTTTATTGGAAGATCGCGTGACGATCGAAATGACGCCTTATGATTTAACCAAAGGCCGTATAACTTTCCGGCATAAGCCAGGCAGCGGCAGCGGCCCTAGCGGTCCCGTTCAATAATTAAGAACATTGAAACCGCGCTACTTGCGCATTCCAAATCAAAGACCATCCGCATCCGCAGTACCCATTATTGGTATACGCATCTATAACTTCTTGCAGGTTCATACACATAACCGATGCCGGACGGACGGAAGAATCAATAAATGGAACTTGATCGTATTTGCACCGCGCTCCGTCCGGAATTGCTTCGCTATATATAAATGATTCGAATTGTGGCCACGGGGCGGGTAGTGGGTTAAACATGCGGGCGCAAATAAATCCATCTTTGTTGAAAACGCTGGGCGGTGTTCTGGTAACAAATAAATTCTTATCAAAAGTCATTGGCTTGCAAGGTTGCTTTTCACCGTAATTGCCGACCGGGCAGAATAAAAATGCTCCTTGCAGAAAACTACGTGCTGCTGGCCAGGAAGTGGTTCTTGCGACCGCTCCAAAAAAATCACCAAACGCATTGGTGCGAATACATTGATTCATAACGCCGGTTGACCGCGGCAGATATAGCCACGGGTTGCAACTTTTTAATTTGTATTTTTGTTTACGTTTTCTGATCTCCATTTCCAATGACGCTTCTTCCGATTGTGGATTGGATTCTGGAGATCCCGCAATTAGGTTTTTTCCATGAATCTTCGATGCTATTGCAGGTGTTTCAGAGTCTTCCATAACATCTTCTTCAAAAGCAGCATTAATGCTTTCGCCGGGGCTTGGCGTTCTAATACTGCGCGCTTTGCCTTTTTGGGTGCCTAATAAAATTTTCTGTTGAATGGCTGTATTGGGATCTTGTGCTATATTTGAGTTATTGCTCACCGGTCCAGTTAGGATTTGCGATGACTGTTGATCAACAAAAGTGCTATCCGTAACATTTGTTGTGGCAGCAGGGGCTCCATTCGCGGCTCCCGCCACTTGATTTTGCGGCTGTGATCCTGCGGCAGCTGGCAATATTACAGAATCTTCTGGGTTTTTCTTCCGCGCCTCGTTTTTTCCACCATTGCTTGCCTGATTTAAATTGCTCGCATTGTCAGTGACGGTAATGCCGGTATTCACTGTCGGTATTTCTTCACCAACTTCTGGATTCACTTTATCTACTGTTTCGCAGCGGATTTTTTTATTCCGTTCTACCAGAACTTGTCCTGTTGGACATCCCGCCGGAATCGATCCGGTTTGCTCGGGTGCCGGAGTTTTGCACTCCCATTGCTGTTTTACTTCATTCCAAATATAAATTTGTCCGAATGCGCAATTGCGATTATTTTTTCGCGGCGCCGCTACTTTTTGCGTTGCCAATTGCTCTGTATCCGTTTTATTCAATGTTTCCACGATATCGTCGCCTATGGAGAATTGCGGCGTAAGGATCGCGTCACAACGCGTTTCATATTTTCCGTTTGGTCCTGGATCGACCAGGGCCAATAAAATGGCAGTCGGTGCGGGATTAGCCAAAATTTCTGGCACACTTTTATTATTTTTATATACATAATACCGCTGGTTATTGACCGTATGCCCCAAATCCCACGCGCAATAGACATAAGGTTTATTTTGCGCATTGGTACGTTGGACATTGATTGATGGAGGAATGAAGAACCCTACATTATCCGTTACCTTGCCATCTAAATCGGATGCAAAAGGTGGTTCCAGCACTTTATCGTTGTCATAATCCGATGCAAATGTGGCAAGGCCATTCAAGCTGGTGCGCAAGGCCAGGCGAGCTTCGCTGTTGGTTTTTGTGGATTGTCCGTCACCTAGAAAATATAATAAGCTAATTAGAAAGATTGCCAGTGCACTCAGCGCGCCAGCGGTTTTTAGGACAAAGCCCCAATGCACGGCCTTCAGGCTATCCCGGAATTTTTGCAGGTTTTGTTGATTCATGGTTTTATGCTATATAATAAACTTTCTTTTTGTTTAATTAAAGTAAAACGGTACAGGTTCAGACTCAATGCTGATTCTCGCTTCCGCCAGCCCAAGGCGCCTGCAATTGTTGCAGCAAATAGGCGTTCACCCGGGCCTTGTCTTTCCCGCGCATATTGACGAATCGCCCCGGAATGGCGAAAAGCCGGCTATATACGCTGCCCGCATGGCCAAGGAAAAAGCGATGGCCGTGCAAAAATCCTATCCCAAAGACCATATTTTATCGGCCGATACGGTGGTGGCTTGTGGCCGCCAGATTTTGCCAAAGGCCGAAGACGTAGCCACCGCCAGATCTTGTTTGCAGAAATTATCCGGTCGCCGCCATGCGGTTTTGGGGGGTATTTGCTTGCTGCATCCGGATGGTAGAATGAACCTCGATGTCGTCACCACCAAATTAAAATTTGCCCGGCTTGGTCTAGCCGATATTGAACAATATTTGGATAGTAACGAATGGCAAGGCAAGGCCGGCGGTTACGCCATCCAAGGTAGCGCCGCGCGGTTTATTCCCTGGATTAGTGGTTGTTATAATAACGTTGTTGGCCTGCCGCTGGCCAGTATTTATCCTTGGTTGAAACAGGCCGGGTTGGCGCGATGAGTTCATCCAAATCTCCACAAGTATTTATTCAAGTAACGGATAGCGCCGTCCACGCGGCGCTGTGTCACAACGGAAAATTATGGCAATTGGTTCGGCAATCTATTTCTTCTTCCGATCTTTATTGCCTTGGAACAATCTATAAAACCAAAGTCGTAAAGCGTTTATCACCCCTTCATGCGGTATGCGAATTAAAAGATAGAACCGGTTTTCTAGAATCCCCGGCCAAGGCTGCGCCGGAAGGCGCCTGGATCATGGCGCAAATCCGCCGTCCGGCGTGGGATGGCAAGGATCCAACATTAACCACCGATATTTATCAGCGGCATCGGTATTTGGTGCACCAACCAATGGCGACGGAAATTACGGTTCCAATCGGCTTGGAAAAAACCCTCGCCAGTGCGATTAACGCCCTAAAATCCATATCCTGGTGCGGAGAAATAAGGCCGCAGGCAAAAAATACAGATATAAATTTTTTATTATCAGTCGCGCGCCAACAGCAACAAAATTGGACTGGTTTGCAATCCAATTATGAAAAACGCGATGGCGTAGATGTATTGCAAGGAGGGGAAAGCGATCTGGACCGTTTTTTCCAGTCCTTAGATAAAGTTGAAAAAATCCATGTCGATCAGGCAGTTTATTTCAAACAATTGGAATTGGATTTTTCCGCGCAGATGCCGGATTTGAAAGATAAATTGGCCTTATATAAAGGGCCCAATATATTTTCAGAATTTGATATTCTGGATCAATGGCATGATGCGTGCGAAAATATTATTCATCTGCCGAATGGCGCACGGTTGCGATTCGATATCACCCCAACTTTAACGGCGATTGATATCGATTCATCAGCGGCTTTGTCCGATGCGGTGGAAATTAATCGCGTCGTCACGGCGGAACTGGCGCGTTTGATCACGTTGAAAAATATTGGCGGCATTATCGTGGTCGATTATTTGAAAATGAAACAAAATTCAGACCGGCTGATGATCCAACAAAAACTGGAATCGGAAATGGCCTTGGATCCTTTGCAACCGCGCGTGTTGGGTTTTACTAAGGCTGGTTTGTGTGAAATCACCCGCCCGCGCCGCGGATCATTGCTGTTGGAACCTCAATCTAATTAACGATTTTGAATTTATAATATCCTAGACATAACCCCCTTAATATAATATCCTTTACAGAAATGTGCGGGAGATAATATGGCCATTCATAATAGGCAATCAGGAGTGCGAGGATACGGACGATTGGCTTTGGCGGTTGGATTTTCTTTTTTATCCGTACCCATCGGCTGTGTCAGTTCCAATACCGGAGAATATAATACCAAAGCTGTTGACAAAGCCGATGAGGTTTTACAGGCCAGCTTTACTAACGGCACTCCTATTACTGTAACCCAAGTCAAGCAGGCTTTTTTAACCGATGGCATTAAACCGTCCGATCGGTTAATGGCCAGTTTGCTGATCGCCGACAGTGTTTTGAACCAAGGCAAATTGCCGCCACAAGCTTTTATCGAAGGATTGAATCAGGCCATCGATCATCAGTTGGAGCGATTACCCAACTTTATTCGGGATGAAATTGACGGTCCTATAGAAAAAAATAGCAGTTGTTTTTTCAACCAAGATGTCATCACGGTGGAACAATGGGGCGAGTATCAGCAAATTGTGGCAACGCAATTGGATTTATCATCGCCGAATTTCACCAATGATTCTTTCGATTCCAAGCGCCTAAAAATATTGCATGATATCTCTTATTTGGTGGCCAAGGCGGCAACCGTGACGCTGGCATCGGATTTGCCAGTCACTTTAAAATTATTGCCGAAAATTTTGGAATTTGGCAGAGATTATTCCACGGACGAAGCACAAATCATATTTTTCCTTGCCGAAGGGCCAGAGCGATCCGCCAGCAGAGTAATGGAACCCGGTCAAGATCTGGGATTAACGCGCAATCAATATATTGCTTTTGGACTGTCTTCGACCATTATGGGATCGATCGATTGGCGCAACGAGAAAAAAGATATAGAGTTCTGGAAATATTATATTCCAACTTCTTTGTTTAAAGCGGATTTTTCTATTCCTACATTCCCACCAAACGAAGTTTGGTCTAGCGAATTTAAGGGGGATGAAACGGGTAAAAAAATTGTATTTACAAGTCCAGCTAATCCGGAAAAAATCCGTATATTAGAAACAGACTGGGTTAGAGATGGTGTTAGCGATCTGACATTCGCAACCCAGGCTTTGCATCGTGCTTCACGCGAATTGGGCCCTTATTTGGCCAATGTTTTCGAGGAAAGAGGCCGCGAAACTATCCCTGGATATCAATTTTTAAGCGGTTATACAGTACCATCGCCGCCCGAGCCTTCTATGTTGCAACCAGAACAAAATGAACCAAGCGCTGCATCCAAACCAACTTTACTAGATTCCGCGATTCAGGTATGGAAAGCGTTCACCGGTAAAAAAGAAAACAGCAAGTAATCCATGACCAGCGTAAAGCGCAATATTTCAGGCCAATGTCCAATTTGCCGCAAACCTGCAACGACGGACCATAGGCCGTTTTGTTCCAAACACTGCGCCGATATCGATTTGGGCCGCTGGCTGGGCGAGGTATATACAATTCCGGCGGTGGAAAGCGACGAAGATTCCGATACGATGGATCGGGACGAAGAATAGGCAATAAAAAAGCTGACCAAAAACGGTCAGCTTTTAAAACAGTCCGCCACCAAGCGAACCTTAAAATATTTTTTAGCTAGCTTTACGCTGCGACGATAATTTCACATAGGTGCTTTGCGGGCGGCTTTGGCCAAGGCCGGAGCCTAAACGCGGGCGTTCCAAATTTTCATTCGCGAACAAAATGCTCGAATCGGTTTTGCGTTCCGCGCTTTTCGCCATTTTCGCATTGATAGCGGCAAAGCCGACCAAAACGATCAAGGCGTATAAACCAATGTAAGCGGCAATTTCTAAACCAGACATAAAATTCTCCTTAACTAATCCCTGCAATTTTTCTCTTAACCAGAGTGTATTCTGAGACGCCTAAAAAAGCAATATGGTTATGTATCCTTTTAGGATATTTATATAATTTTCGTATTCAATTCTTTGTTATTCCTATATTAAATTCTATAAAAATATAACTTTATTTCAATTCTGGGGTGTATTCAGCGCCTGTAGTGTTTGTCAATTCTTCACCATTTTCTTTTACACTGAACCGATCAATTCTGTATTTCCATATATCCATGAAACCAGGCTTTATCGAATATAATACCGTCACCGCCGATGCTTGCCAGATTTTGGCTATTGCCGAAATTCAATACGAAGATACCGCCGGTGCACAATGCAATATCATCCGTTCGCAACAATGCCGGACGTTGCGGATTACACTCGGCAATATCATCCTGGAAACCGGGCGGCAATTTCAAACCGATTCCGGCGATAGCCATCAATTGGAAGAATCGGCGATAGGTAAATTGAAATCTCCGTTAATGGAATTGATTAAAAAATTACCAGGGCTGATATCAGAAATGAAAATTGCGGCGGATAGCAACAAGGGTGCCGGATACTTGGCTAAAGTCTTATTTTGCGAAAGTTCGGATTGGAGTTTGTATAACATTCATCGTTTGCAAAATAATTTGGCATTGCTGGTGCATCAAGAACGCGATCCGTCGGTTCGTCCGCACGGATATAATTCCAATCGCATCGTCACCAATATTTTTATGCAACCGCAAAGCGCGATTGAATGCGAAAACAGGGCCAATATCAAATTGGGTGAATTGATCGCCGCGCGCATGGAACAAACCATGGCTATGGCGGCAGCCGGTCAGGCGATTCCAGAAACACATCCGGGATTATTGTCGGTCAATGGAAATTTAACCGCATCGGCGGTTTAATATTATCTGCTATACGGATAGCGGGATTCAATGGCGGCACGGGCTGACCCGCGAATCCCACATGGGCCACGCCCGCATAATTCATTTTTTCCAGCCAACGAGAATGCCCAACCAATATCGGTCGAACTGATACGTGCTATGTCCAACATCGCGCCTAATTGTTCATTAGTCATGTGTTGGCATTGACACATAATGGTGTCTTGTAAATCCCGCATCCGCAGACCTTTGTAATGGGTAGGATTCAAAAAATTATGTTCGGTTTGACGATTCATGCTGTGCATGATTTGTACGCGCGCTACTTTTTTTAATTCGGCTATCATTTTGTCGGCATAGTTTTGGTACGTATATAATTCACCAGGCGGGACATGATGATAAACATGTTGCATCATAAAATCATGATAAGCATCCAACGAAGGCGGACCATGTTGGGAATGGCAGGCAATTAATATCATAGTCGCGGCAATGCCGTGCAAATGCTGCGCCAATTGCGGATTGGCTCTAACTTGATCTTGTGCAAAGCGCAGAATCTGTAAGGCAGTATTGGCCAGTAACACCACCCGACTTTCAAGCGGTTTTTGCTCCGGTTCTACAGGATTATAATCAAATAAAGTAAAATTATGGGCGGCTTGTAACGGAAAGCTGAGAGAATCATGACGATAAATGCGTGAATTTTCTAAATCCGCAACCCGCCGGATTATTTCTGTCATTCTAGGAGATTCGGTGATTTGCCATGGTACGAATTGCTTGCAAATAAAATCAAAGATGGAGAGCGGGGGCTCTGGTGTTGGTGGCGAGACAACCAGAGGCGCGACAAGGGTTGTCGTTCCATTCGCTATGCGCAAAATGGGGGTTTCGGGATCAAGACCTGCAACACTCGTTGTTGTTACAGCGCTCAATTAACTCTCCTGTTTATCGGTTTCCTGCTACCCGAATTATTTTTGTTATATTTGATCTATATTTAAATTTCTTGGGAAAGTAAATATCCAGATACCGTTAATGCACCGCACAAAAATATTATTCCACAGTTAAAAGCACATAGAGTTGAATCCAAAAGGGGGTAAAAGGAATTCTGGACATAAGCCCCATTTTCTTATAGATACGATGATTCGTTAAAATTGCCCGGGTAGCTCAGTGGTAGAGCAGCGGATTGAAAATCCGCGTGTCGCTGGTTCAATCCCGGCCCCGGGCACCACCTTTTCAACTTTCTTATTTTGAGAATCGTTGTCCTAGCTTGCGGGACAGACGCGCTGAATCGCCTCGATCAGGCTGGGCAGATGAATCGGTTTTGAAACATAATCGTTCATTCCCGCGCGCAAATAATTTTCTTTGTCGCCTTCCATGGCGTTGGCGGTAATGGCGATAATTGGGATTTTCGATATTTCATTATGCATTTCGCGGATTTTTTTCGTGGCGGTAATGCCATCCATTTCCGGCATTTGCACATCCATTAACACCAAATCATATTTTTTAGTCTGTAACGCATTTATCGCTTCGAAACCATTTTGCGCGAGATCGATAGAATGCCCCAGTTTCTTAAGCATCGCGATAATCACCATTTGATTGATCCTGTTGTCTTCGGCAACCAGCATGGTCAATGGTTTTCCAGTATTCAAACCGACATCAACGTTCGCATCCGCAATTGGTGCAGATGCGGTTTGTGTTACGGTGGTTTTCTCCGCCACCGCCGGTGTGGGCGCGACATCCAAAACGATCTCAAACCAGAAATTACTGCCTTTATTAGGCGTGCTCATAAAATTAATGCTGCCGCCCATCAATTCGACCAATTGCCGGCAAATCGATAACCCAAGCCCGCTACCGCCATATTTGCGGCTGATCGAACTGTCCGACTGGGTAAAACGGCCGAAAAGACTTTGCTGCGCTTCGACCGGAATGCCGATCCCGGTATCGATAATTTCGAAACGTATTTTGGCAGTTTTGTCGTCGCCGTTGATTAGGGCAATGCTCGTGGTAATATGTCCGCGTTCGGTAAATTTGACCGCATTGCCGATTAAGTTAAATAAGATTTGCTGAATGCGGATCGGATCGCCGATGACGTATTGAGGTAAATTGGGATCTATATTTACTTGCAGTCGGATATTTTTTTCCTTGGCAGGGTTCTCCAGCAGATGCAGTACTTTGTGCAATGGGTCAAACAATGAAAAAATGATATGCTCGATGCTTAATTTTCCCACTTCCATTCTTGAAAAATCCAAAATGTCGTTGATGATCACAATCAACGCTTGGGCGGACGATTTAATGGTATGAACATAATCTTGCTGATGGGGATTTAATGGAGTGCCCAGCATAATATCGGCCATGCCGATAATGCCGTTCATCGGCGTGCGAATTTCATGGCTCATGGTGGCTAGAAAATCGGATTTGGCCTTGTTTCCGGTTTTTGCCTGCTCCATCGCTTCTTCCAATTGATGCGCGGTTTGGCGCAAATCGGCGGTCATTTGATTTGCGAGCCGCTGTGCGTGCAATCCCATTTTAGTCAGTGAATATAATATCGCCGATACCAAAAAAGTTATAATTAGCCCCACCCACAAGACCGGCATCCAGGCCATGGAAATATTCGGCGCCGTATCCGTCATCAATGTCCATTCGCGTTGGCCAAATTCAAAATGTTCTATTTGTTGCAGGCTATTTCCAGTTGACGGAGCGCCAGCCAATGTTGAATAAAAATTATAAACGCTGTGATCGGGAATTTCCGCATTTTGGCTTTGTATAGATACTTGGAAATTGACGGGCAAGGTTTCGTTGATCAGAGACGAAAACAAGTTGCGATAATTCAAAGTCATCAATATCCAGCCGATAAATTTCTGCCGCCCGTCATGCACCGGGTGCAGTAAAAAAGCGTCTACCAAATCCGTTTCACTGATTTTTTCCGATGATGGAATCAATACGGATTGGCCCGTTTTATGGGCGCGATCGAAGGCTTCGTTAAAATATGCGGCGCCATAATTTTCTGGAGCGATATTTTTCAGTGCTTGTCTTATTTCAGTTTGATAAATTATTTTATAGGAATTAATCTTAGATTCGGTTGCGGTGACAAGATTGACGTAAGAAATTCCGACAATGCCACTATGCCGTGCCCGCAAATTTAACCCTTCGATAAAACTATTCCATTCATCACGGTCGACAGCCTGGCTGGAGCGGAAAAAAGCAGCGATGCTTTGAATACTGCTGTCATAACCGTCCAGTTCCTTGCGCAGCGACTCGCGCAGCAGCAACGATTTTTTTTCAAGCGTCTGTTGCGCCACTTGGTCATATTGCCGGTCCATGTGCTGGCACAACCAAAGCGTAATCCCCACGCCAACAACTAGGGCCGCAAGATAAGCATGTCGGAAAAATCGCATTTGGGTGAACATAATCGGCGTAAATGTCAGTTAAATAAGACATCCAGCATACCTTTTGTCCGTTAATTTATTGTTATTTTTCAACCGCTTGGAGGGATATTTAGTATAAAAACTTTGTATCTAAATCAATGATTTAGAGGGCGCTTGGCAGGTGTTGTGCGCAAAGCGGTTTTTGCAACCTAAAATAGTATGTCGTGAATACAATTTCACATTAAGAACGGTCGACGACATTTGGCCGATTGCCGCTGGATCTGGCCATCGGGCCGCGGCGTTTGAATCCGAAAATTAAAACATACAACACCATCAGCGTCATCAAGCCGACATCGAACCAAATAATTCTGGGCGTCAATTGGTAATTGAGCGCGATAAAGAATACCGCGCGCAATGCGTGACCCAGGGCGATTGCGACGCTGGGTACCGCCATTGCCGGCCCAAATAAAATTCCAAGCGCGTGGATGGCGATCATCATCGCGGCATAAACGTAATGTTCCAAATTGGGCGTAAATTCAGGCGGAATAAATACCGGTTTGAAAACCGAAATCAGCAACGCATAGATAATCCATAATGCGGTCATGGCGCGGAAATAAATTTTGACATGAATGTTATCCAATGGAGTTGCTGCACGCCCGATAATCACGCCGCATAAAAACGCCAGAATCAAAGCAGGCAAGGTAACCGCCCAGAAATTGCCCATATCGAAACTGGGCAATTGATGCATGGCGAATAATTCGCCATCGGATCCGGGTTCATTGGTTGAAAACGCACCGCGTATTCTGGAAAATTCTTCGTGCGCGCGGCCGATAAATTCTGCATCCGCATTTTTGTTGGGCATGGCGTTGCCGCCCAATTTCATGGTTACCCAGCAACTATCGCCCACCACGGCTTCGATGCCTTCTTCACGTTGTGGCCAGGTGGCGTTGATATAAGAAATTTGGAATGCCACTGCGATGGGTTGGCCGATTTGCAATTGATAATCTAATTTATGCCCGCCGGATGCGGCTTCTTTTTTTAACCGTTCCATGCGTTGCATTAAAAAACTGCTTTTTTCCGCATCGCGGGGCAAGGGATCTGGCAACTCGCTCCAACCATACATCAATATCGATTGGCTGGAAGGGTGCAGAAAGATACGCCGCACATTGGTTAAAACTTGCCTGGCTTTGCGCGCTTCTTTTTCGTTGCCCAATATGCTGTGGGTGGCGTCTTGGAATCCTTGTTGCAACAACGGCGATTGAAAGGTCAGCGCGTTAAGATCGCAAATAATATTGTCGGCCAGGGCCGGGGCGCTTAACCCGCATAAAATAGCGAATAATAAGAAAAACCTTTTCATGGGTCTTAATATAACATTGTTTATTGTAAAATCGGAATAGTTTATTTTTTAAGCCGCATGCGAAAAGCATTGCCAACGACTAAAATGCTCGATGCCGACATCATCGCCCCGGCCATCGCCGGATGCAATAATCCCACTGCCGCAAGCGGAATACCGACAATATTGAATCCGAACGCCCAAAATAAATTTTCTTTCACTTTGCGGCGGAACAAATCGCCCAGTTGTAACAACCGGATAACTTGCCACGGATCGGGGCGTAACAATCCCACATTGGCCGCTTCCATCGCCAGATCCGATCCGCCCGCAACCGCAATACCAACCTCGGCACTGGCCAGGGCGGCGGCATCGTTGATGCCATCGCCCAGCATAGCAATTTTTCGGCCGCGCTGTTTTAAGGATTGTATTCGTCCGGCTTTTTCTTCGGGAATAATATCCGCTTGCACATCGTCGATGCCAAGCGACTGCGCCACGCGCATGGCCGATGCCTTGGTATCGCCGGTCAGAAGAAGAATTTTAATATCGCGCGATTTCAACGCATGAATTAATTCGCGACTTTTTGGGCGCAATTGATCGGCAAGCCCAATTACGCCAAGCGCCTGTTTTTTATCGCCCGCGCCAATCGATTGCTGGCCAATAAACACCATGCTTTTTCCATCCAGCGCCAATTCTTCCGCGCCGCCTTCCAATGGCGACAAGTCAAAGAAATGCGCATTCAATAATCGCCGGTTGCCGACGTAAATACGCTGTTGGATGGCGTCTGCTTGAACCAGTGGATTCGAAGGGTTGGTTTTACCCATAATAAATTCGGCAATCAGGCCTTGGCCGGGAATTTCCTGAACTTGTAATGGCGCAAGCAAAGCAATGGATTGGTCCGATGCGGCCAAGGCAATGGCTTTGGACATAGGATGGTTGCTGTTTTGCGCAGCCGATGCGGCCAGACGCAAAATCGTGTGGCTGTCTTTTCCCGGTGCGATAATATCGGTTACCATCGGCTTGCCAAAAGTCAGTGTCCCGGTTTTGTCAAAAACCATCGTGTCGATCAATGGCATGGATTCCAGAACGGCGGCATTTTTGATTAGTAAATTCTCTCTCGCGGCGAGGCTGATCGAAGACATGACCACAATCGGCGTCGCCAATCCCAACGCGCAAGGGCAGGCGATTACCAAAACCGCCACCGCGTTCAAAACCGCGCGGCTGATGGGTTGATTCTGGCTAAGATCGTATCCCGCCCATAAAATAAAGGTGATGGCGGCAATGCCCAGCACCAAAGGCACAAAGAAATTGCATATTTGATCGACACGTTTGGCGGCCTCTGGCTTGCTGCTAGCGGCGGCTTGCACCAATTTGCTGATATATCCTAGCCGGGTTGAAATGCCGACATTGACTGCCTTGATTTTAAGGACATGGGTCAAATTGATCGTGCCGGCGAAAACTTTGTCGCCGATATTGCCCGTAACTGGCATGGGTTCGCCTGTCAGCATGCTTTGATCGATTTCGCTTTGCCCGGAAACGATAATTCCATCAGCAGGAATGCGCGATCCGGGTTCGATGATAACGATGTGATCGCTTTTCAATTGGCGCAAAGGGATTTTTTTCTGCGTGCCGGGTATTTCGATAATCACATGCGTGCCCAGCAATAGGCTAAGATCGCTAAGATCCTTGCGGGCGCGGGCGGTGGATTTTTGTTCGAAATACTGGCCGATATAAACAAAACAAATGACCAAAACGGCGGCTTCGAAATAACTATGCGGCGCGGGGGACAATATCGCCCATGGATCCGCTCCAATGATGGTCCAAGGAATTTGCGCAACACTTAGTATATATGCCGCGCTGGTGCCGATGGCGATCAGGCTGTCCATGGTGAAATACCCGGATTTCAATGCGGTCCACGCATTGCGGTAAAAAAAACCGCCCAGAGCAAATTGGCAAAAACTGGCCAGTAATAAGGTAGAAAATAAATTCAGGCGCAGGGCCGATCCCGCCCATCCCAAAATCATGTCGGCCAAAAAAATCGCCGCGAATAAAAAAGCGGCGGTGTTACGCCAAGGCGCGATGGGTGATGACATCTGTTTCGATGCGTGTTTCAATCCGGCTTTGTACCCAAGCGCGGTGACCGCATCGATCACGGTATCTTCGGAATGGTTGGCGGGATCTTTCCAAGTAATATTCGCCGATTGCATGGCGAAATGCACATCTGCCCGTTCAATTTCCGGAATTTCGGACAAAACCCGTTCGATATTTTGCGCGCAATTCACGCAATGCATGCCTTGAATAAAAAATTCCTGCGGGGCCTGTGTCCCATCTTTTTTATCGGCCGCCATGGGTGGCTTGGGCCTTTGGGAAAAAGACGGTTTTTCATGGCTAACGGACAGATTCGGCATATATAATATCTAGGCGGCACAGATGGGAAAAGCAAATTAAAATATTGCGGCGCGCGGCGGGAATAACCTTGATCTTGGATCTATCTAAAATTACAGTGTTAATCGTTAAACATCCTTAGTTTTATGCACAAAAATCAACTGCACCGGCTGCGCTATAATCACAACTATATCGGCGATGACCATGATTCGGCCGAACGGCAAATGCGCGCCGTGTTGTGGCTGACTTGCGCGTTTATGGTGGTCGAAATCGCTTGCGGCTATTGGTTCGGCTCCATGGCCTTGCTCGCCGACGGCTGGCATATGGCATCGCACAGCGTCGCGTTCGGCATCAGCGTATTCGCCTATATGTACGCCAAAAAATTCGCCGGGCACGAAAAATACAGTTTCGGCACTTGGAAGGCCGGCGTTCTGGCGGGATTTGCCAGCGCGATGCTGCTTGCGGTTATTGGCGCGAACGTGATGGTGGAATCGCTTTCGCGTTTCATTCGCCCGGCCGAGGTTAATTATAAAGATGCGTTGATCATCGCGGTCATTGGCCTTTTCGTCAATTTTATTTCCGCAATCCTGCTGCATTCCAAAAAACATAATGACGGACACGTGCATGGTGCAGGATGCGGACATAATCATGCGCATGCGCACAATCACACGCACGACCCGGTCGATTTGAATCACCGCGCCGCGTATATTCATGTGCTGGCCGATGCGATGACATCGGTGTTTGCCATTATTGCCCTGGCGGCGGGATTATATTATGGCATTGGATTTTTGGATTCCTTGGCGGGCGTGGTTGGCGCGGTATTGATGTTGGTTTGGGCCTATCAATTGACCATTCAAACCGCATCCATCCTGATGGATAAAAATATCCAATCGCCGCGCCTGGAAGAAATCCGCAAAATCATAGAAAGCAATAACGATAACCGCATCGCCGATTTGCATGTTTGGCAAGTCGGGCCGCAACATTACGCGGCGATTATTTCCATCGTAACCCACACGCCGCAACAGCCGGAATATTATAAAAATTTACTGCGCCAGTTTTCGGAATTGGTGCATATATCGGTCGAAGTGAATATGTGTTCCGAAGCGGCTTGCCACTAAAAAATCTTGCCGGGATTAAAGATATTGTCCGGATCCAGCATTTGTTTTATTTTTTTGAGCAGATCGTAATGATTGGAATCGGAATATTTCCGCAATTGCCCGCCTTTTAATTGGCCGATGCCATGTTCCGCCGAAATAGATCCGCGCAGATGCACAATTTCCGCATATACCAAATCGTTGATCGCGGATTCGGCGGGGTGAATATTATCACGCGTTAAACCGGGCAGGGCGATATTGAAATGCAAATTGCCATCGCCCAAATGTCCAAGACAAATAATATGCGCCTCTGGAAATTTCTCGCGGATTTTCGGCGTTGCGGTTTGCAAAAATTCTTCCCAAGCATGCGGCGGAATCGAAATATCGTGTTTAATGCTCTGTCCAGTCTGCCGTTCGGCCAATGGAATGGATTTGCGGATTTTCCAGAATTGTTCGGCCCTTGCCGGATCGGCGGTGACCGCGCATTGCAAAACGCCCGTCCAATTTTTAACCGCCATGGTAAAGCGCGTTTCCAAATGCGCGTCCGGCATCAGGCTTTCGAGTTCGATTAAAATATAATGATCGGCATTTTGCACCGGTTTGGCCAAATGCCCATCATGCCGATACACTAAATCCATCGCGCCGCCGGCGATATATTCAAACGCCGATAATTGTTGGCCAAATTCGCCTTGCACCGACGATAATGCCATAAGGCAGTTTTTAAAACTGTCTATCGCCAGCAAAGCGACCAAACGTTGTTTGGGCAGGGGGAATAATTTCAACGCGACTTTGGTGATCAAGCCCAGCGTGCCTTCGCTACCGGTCAATAATTGCTTTATATCGTATCCGGCATTGTTTTTAGTCAATTGATACAGATTATTCCAAATACTGCCATCGGCCAAAACCGCTTCGATGCCAAGGGTCAAATTCCGCATCATGCCGTATTTAATCACATTCAATCCGCCGGCGTTGGTTGCAACCGCGCCGCCAATTTGTGCCTGATCGCGCGGTGTTAACATCAATGGAAATAACCGGTCTTGTTTGGCGGCGTAATCCTGCACTTGCGCCAGGGTACAGCCCGATTCCACCGCCATGCTGAAACCGGTGGCATTGCATTCCAGAATTTTATTCATGTTGCGGAAATTGACGATAATATTTTTATCACTCTGGTCTGGCGTTGCGCCGCCGCACATGCCGGTATTGCCGCCTTGCGGAATGATTTTAAATCCATGCGTGCGGCAGAACTGAACCAATTGCGCCACTTGCGCCGTGGTTTCAGGCATGACCATCGCGGCGGCTGCGCCGTGATACCGGCTGCGCCAGTCATTTAAGGCCGCTTTAAAAATATCGCCGTCGGTGAATACATTTTGCGCGCCGAATAATTGTATCAGCTCGCGCATGATAATTCCCTTTGGCTTTCACAGGCGCGTTGCAGGCGGTCGTTAATCGCAAGCCCAAGTCCCGTTTGCGGGATCGGCATTACCGCGATACTGGAAAATCCGCCCAGGTCCAAGTCGTGCAAATGCGAATATAAATTTGCCGCCGCTTCGATCAAATCGCCGATCGGACTTAGATTTAAAACTTTGGCAAAGCCGGTCGGTATATCGACGCCGAACCCAAGCAAAGCCTCGTTCGGGCCAGGATTTTCACATCCCAGACGCAACGGAATTTTTGGCGCGTAATGGCGCAAGGTCATGCCCGGCGCCCTAATCGTGGTGGTATTATCCGATTTCTGATGCAAGGTGACTTTGCCTAAAATCGCTTCGATCGGTTCGATATCCAAACCGCCCAGGCGCAAAATCGCCGGCTTCGATTCCGACAAGTCCAAAATGGTCGATTCCAAACCCACCCGGCAATCGCCGCCATTCAATATATAAGGCATTTTGCCGTCCAGCGTTTCGATCACGTGCTGTGCTTTGGTCGGGCTGATATGGCCGGATTGGTTGGCCGATGGCGCCGCCAATGGCAGGCCAGAATATTGCAATAATTGTTGCGCGATAGGATGCGCAGGCACGCGTATGGCGATGCTGGGCAAATTGGCGGTGGCCAGCCTGGCGATACCGCTTTTCGGCTTTGCCGGTAAAACCAGAGTTAATGGGCCCGGCCAGAAGATCGAGGCGATTTTTTCGGCATCGGCGCTGAATTCCGCATAGCGTTTCGCCGCCGCAAGATTCGCCACGTGCACGATCAATGGGTTGAAACTGGGCCGGTTTTTGGCCGCGAAAATACGCGCCACCGCGCGTTCGTCCAACGCATTGCCAGCCAGGCCATAAACCGTTTCGGTTGGGATCGCCACCAAATCGCCTTGGCGCAAGGTTTCGGCGCAAAGCGCGATGTTGGGCAGGATAGGGGGCAGAATTTGGGTCATTTCACTTTACTTGTGCCATAAAAAACCTGTGTATGAAATAGAAGCTTGCATTTTTGGGCGCTGATAATGCTGGGGATTGTTATTAATATAGCTTATCCTAAGTTATATTGATATTTCCATTCTTATCATTTCATTCATCGAGGTGCCTTCATGCGTTCCGATTCCAAAGAGCCGATCATTGTTACCGTCGCCCAACAAAAGGGCGGCGCGGGCAAAACCACCATGGCCTTGCAATTGGCGGTGGCCTGGCAAAAACAGGGACATAAAGTCGCTTTGATCGATATCGATCCGCAAGGCAGCGCCGGCGCTTGGAGCCATATGCGCGCTCGCGTTCTGGCGGACCAATATGAAGGTCCTGAAGTGGTTGCCATTACCGGCTGGCGCATGGTTGGCGAATTGTCGCGTTTGAAACAATATGGATTCGATATTATTTTGATCGACTCGCCCCCGCGCGCCGAAGCCGAAGTTTCGATCGCCGTGCGTTCATCCGATATCGTGGTCGTACCGTTGCAAGCAAGCCCGATGGACTTATGGGCGACCAAACCGACCCTGCAATTCTGTTTCCGTGAAAAAGTGCCGGCGTTGCTGGTCATGAACCGGATCAATTTGCGCACCAACTTGGCCGCGAAAATGATCGAAGAAGCGAAATTGCTGGGCGCTGAAGTATCCAATGCCACCATCGGCAGCCGGGTTGCTTTCCAAGCCAGTCTGGCCGAAGGTAAAGGCGTGGTCGAAAGCCACCCAAGCTCCGAAGCGGCAAAGGAAATCGATACATTGTCGCGCGAAGTCTTGCGCCGTGCCAAAGCAGGCACGACCAAGAAAACTAGCACCGCTCGCGCCGCGTAGAAAATCAAATTTATTATTGCTGGCCGCGTGCCACAAACTGCGGGCACACGAAGTCCGGCTTTTGCCCGTAAATAATTTTGCTGGCCCCTGTATCTTTGACCGTGCCGCCGGCGGCGTTGATGATCGCATGCCCGGCTGCCAAATCCCATTCGCGCAAATGGGTAAATCGCGGATATAAATCGGCGCGGCCTTCGGCGATATGCGCAAATTTAATCGGCCCATCGATACGTTCCACCGTGCCGATATTTTCCGCCGCCTCGATCGCGCCCAGCCGTTCCGGTTTGGCATGCCCGTGCGAGGATACGATAACGCGTAAGTTTTTCTCAGGATATTTTTGAGCGCGAATAATTTCCCGGCTGCCGCTGGCATTTTGCCGCCAGGCATTATTTCCGGCGATGCCGCCATAGCTGATATGCAGCGCTGGCAAATGGATAAATCCAAAAATCGGCACTCCGCCATGAATTAGCGCGATATTGATCGCAAAATAACTGCCGCCTTTGATAAAATTATTGGTCGCATCGATCGGATCGATGCACCAATAGCGGCGCAAATCTTTGGGAACGGATTGCGGATCGGCGTCGAACGATTCTTCGGTTATAATCGGAATATTCCGGTCCATAGATGTAATGTGATTGCGCAGAATTTTATCGGAATGAAAATCGGCGTTGGTGACGATGCTATTGTCGGGTTTTTTAATCTCTTTCAATCCAGCGGCTCGCAATGCCAGCAATTCTTGCCCCAGCGTAAAGGCGATATTATGCAATTCGTCTGCAAAATCTTGCAGCCGGGGAATGGTTAAATCACTCATGATTAATTGGCAGTTTCGCCGGATGGATCGGCCGCGCCTTCATCCTTGGCTTTGTCGGCGCCGCTGAAAATAAACCGGCCCAACAATTGCACCAAATCCACCGGGCTTTGGGTGTATTTGATTTGCCCGCCGGCTGGGATGGTTTGATCTTCGCCGCCTGGAACCAGCGATAAATAATTGCCACCTAGTAAACCTTCGCTTGCGACTTCGGCCACGGTGTCGGCCGGCAAATGAATATTGTCATTGATGGTCATGCGCACATTCGCCATGAAATTTTTTTCATCCAGGCTTAAATTGCTGATCGTTCCGACCTTAATACCGCTCAGCCGCACATCGGAGCCGATTTTAAGGCCGCCGATTTTATCGAACCGCGCGCTGACATCATATCCACCATCCGACCGCAGGTCGGCCATGTTATAGGCAAACCATAAAAACATCGCGGCGGCGGCCAGAACGACGGCGCCCAATACGGCTTCGATAGTGTTTTGATGCTGACTCATAAATAATCCTTAAAATTTTCTAGTTGGTTGGTGTCCAAGGTTCATAATCGCCGGTCGCCTTGGCGCGCCGATTGCCTTTTAATATATGGCCGTTCGGCAAATAGGCGTTTGGCGTACCGCTTTGATTCGCTTGGTGCGGACGGATCCAGGATTTGCGCGTGGTTAATCCGGTCGATGGCGGCGGCGTATCGACCGTGTAATGCAACCATCCATGCCAATCCGGCGGAACGCGGCTGGCCTCGGCTTCGCCGCGATAAATGACCCAGCGTTTGGTGCGGCGGGCTTTGGCCAGTTTTTTTTCGGTGTAATAAATATTGCCGAACTCATCCTGGCCGACTTTTTTGCCGAACAATAAAGTGTGAATTTTGGTGCCAATGGTCATAAATAATCCTGAATGGGCGGGAAACCGGCGAATGGCGCATTGTCGGAAAAATTCGGCAATATTTCAAGTGTTTTAATACATGGCGCTGGGCTTCATTGGAATTTACAATGAAGCAAGTAAGAAACCTAAAATATTCACAGCTAAGTCTTATCTACCGTGCGCTTTTGCGAATTTAGCCACCCTTAGATAATGAAGCGCAAGCTCTCTCTGTTTGGCTTCTTCAGCTGCATCGCCGTTGGCGGCAGCTTTTCTCATGTTATCAGCGTGAGCTATAGCTCCAGCTTTGGTCTCTTCGTAAGTTTCTGTAGGCGTGTTTTAATCTCCAATTTTAATTAGACCAATCATCTACAAGATAAATATTTTTTATCAATAATCCATATAATTTCTAATAAAGAACGGGTATTGTTTGATTGTTTTTGATTGTGTGTTGGACACTTTAATGACCGATGTATCTGTTGCACCGCACCCTTCTTATCCCCTTGTTAGTCCACAGAAAACCATCCCCATGGCCGATTTCAGGCTATACATGGGTTTTAACCTGTGTTAATTAGCTAATCATGGATGGTGTAACTATCCCTAGTGGTTTAAAGACAACAAACTGCAAAATATTGGTAAAGAAATACACGCTTTTCGAATATTTTGACCACGAATCGGTTTATGACTAAGTGTATAGAGTAAGAATATAAAGATATTTTTTATTCAGGGATTACAAAATTATAATGCGTTCGGCCTCCCACCATATGACAACCACCAGAATTTTTTCCTCCAAAGTTTTGTTCGCTGGCAGTACTGCCTTATAGCGGACGTTTAGTTTACCCTGCCTCCTAACTTGGGGTCTGAGTTTTACTCGGCCCCTTTTTCTTTTGTATAATCCACGCTACATTGCGCCAGTTCAAATTGCGCCAGTTCAACAGGGGAGTTTCCATGCCTTTATCCAAACCTGCTATCCAACCGCAAACCGGCGATGTCATCGAAGCGAAATTGAAACAGCTGGGCATCGTATTGCCGCAACCGGCGCCTCCCGTCGCCAGTTATGTGCCGTTCGTTGTGATAAACGATATGGTTTATATTTCCGGCCAATTGCCAATGCAAGATGGCAAGGTCGCATTCCAAGGCAAAGTGGGCAAAGATTATACGGTCGAACAAGCGGCGGATGCCGCCAAATTATGCGCGATCAATATTCTGGCGCAAATCAAAACCGCATGCCGCGGCAATTGGGACAATATTCAACGTTGCGTGAAATTGACCGGATTCGTGAATTGCATCGACGGTTTTGCCGATCAATCCAAAGTCATCAATGGCGCATCGAATTTAATGGCGGATGTGCTGGGCGATATTGGCAAACATGCGCGCGCCGCGGTTGGCGTAAACGCCTTGCCGATGAATTCCGCGGTCGAGGTTGAAGCGATTTTCGCGCTTACCCCATCCCGCGCACAATCAAACGATTATTAATTAGGCTTGTAAAACAAGGGCCAATTCTCTTTGCGCCCTGGCGATCGTCGGGCGAGAAATCCTTCTGCGCGCCGGTTTATTGGCAGGGTGGAGATAAGGCGCGGCCGCAGGCGCAGCGCGACGGCCAGTTTCGGCATGCAATAATTTTTTAATCGCCGCCATTTCTTTCGCTTCAGCAGAATTTTTCATCTCTAGCACATAGGCTTTATTTTGCGCCGGTACTCTGCGTTCATAGTCCCGCTGCAATTTGCTGCTGCCAAATCCCAGTATATTCATCAGGCCATTCCAAACGCTTCTTTTCGCTTCGATAGCGCGCACTTCTCTTTTGGCATTTATGATAGATGATTTGTGGGAGATTCTTTCCATTTTCGCGGCGCGATCGTAAGCAGCCAATGTCGGTTGATCGACCGATTGAACGATCCAAGATTGCATTTGATGCAGAATACCTGTGTGCGAACCGGATTGTGCTGCGCGTTCCAGTTCTCGTAAGAATTTAATCATATTTTCTGGGGATAGACTTACTTGTCTATTAATGATTCCATCAAACTTGGATTTAATTTCCGGTGCATCAACTTGCAATCGGGCCAATGCCATGGCTGTCGGGCGATCGATTGTTTGCGCAGCATCCGGAGGTAATCGGCGTTTTTGTTCAATATCGGCGATTTTGCTGATGCGCTGGGCCAGCAATTGTCCCAGAAACTTTGCCGCTTTATCGTTACTTTGATTCTTCCGTTGAATATCAAGATCGGTTGTTGCTTGTTCCGCGATTTTTTCTTGCGCGCGTTTGGTGATGGCGCGTTGTCTTATAATTCTTTGCTCGAAATCTGCGAAGGGATCTCTAAATAAAATGTGCTCGAAAAAATACCCCGTATCCATGGCGTTATTGACCCGCCTTATGATTCCTTTAATTCCAAAAGACCATGGTTTGGATTTTTCCAGTGCCTTCAATTGTTTGTCTTCTGCTTCGTATACAGCCTGATAATTAGGCGCTTGCGCGGCGGTATTTTCGGCACATTTCAGTTGTAATTCTTTTAATTGCTTGTCCGACAATAAGGAGCTGACAACGAGAGCAACCCGAGCAGAGGGGTGATCGATATCGGTTGTAGATAATGAGCGCGCTTGTTGTGCGCAGAATGTAACTAAATCGGGTTGAGACCCAATGATTTGGAAAATGGCTTTTCTGGTTTCATCGGATGCTTTGGTTTGTGCCCGGCCTAATTCTTCGCGTGCGGTTAAAACAGCCTGCAATAAAACGGCCGCTGGAATTTTCTTGTGGCCTCTCAGCGGTTCTAACTTTGCTTTGGTGTCGGGACAATCTAGGCTAAAAAAACTATTCGTTAATGCTTCTAATTGATGAATTTTTTCATACGTCATGCGTCCACGATATTGAGCGTGGACTAAAGGTATTAAAGCCTGTGCTAGATCACCTAAAGTTACTGGTTTCGCTGCTGTCGTCATAATCTGCCCTGTTGAATTCAGGTAGAATAATATCCTTAAAGAATACTATTGTCAACCATATTAAAATATTGAAAAATAAGTGAAATTTAGGCTTGATTTCATGTTTTATTACGGCAGATTGGGTACCTAATTAATAACCATTCCATGATCAAACCCAGCAAAAAACCCAATAATATCAATTTCGGTTCCGGTCCTTCGGCAAAACGACCGGGATGGACGCCATCAGTTTTAAATAATGCGCTGGTTGCCCGCTCGCACCGCAGCGCCGATTCGATGGAACGCATTCGCGAATTATTGGACCGCACCCGTACCATTTTAAAAGTCCCGTCTGATTATAAAATTGCGTTAACGCCTGGGTCGGACACTGGCGCGATGGAAATGGCCATGTGGTCCTTGTGCGGATCGCGCCCGGTCGATGCGGTGGTGTTCGATCATTTCGGCGATTTGTGGCGGCACGATGCGATACAGGAATTGAAAATAAAAAATTCGCGCGTCATCACCGCGCCGCCGGGACAATTGCCGAATTTGCATCAAATCGATTTCGCGCATGATGTGGCGTTTTGTTGGAATGGCACCACTACCGGCGTTTGCGTGCCAAATGCCGAATGGATCGCGCCAGACCGCGCCGGATTGACGATATGCGATGCTACATCGGCCGCGTTTGCCTATGATCTGCCGTGGGGTTTGCTCGATGTGACCACTTATTCCTTCCAAAAAGTTTTGGGCGGCGAAGGCGCGCATGGAATTATCATCTGCTCGCCCCGTGCGATAGAACGTTTGACGCAATCGAATCCGCCCTGGCCGATGCCGCGTTTATTCCGTTTGCTGAAAAACGGCAAGGTCAACGAAGATTTTTGGAATGGATCGACCATCAATACGCCATCGATGTTATGCATCGAAGATTGTTTGGATGCGTTGAAATGGATTGAATCTAACGGCGGGCTTAATGTGATGATTAAACGCAGCCAGGATAATTTCGCGGTCATCGATGAATGGGCCGAAAAAACCCCTTGGGCCGATTTCTTGGCGGAGGAGCCTTCGACCCGTTCGCGCACCTCGATTTGTTTAAAAGTCATTGAACCGGGATACCGGGAATTATCTGACGACCAAGCCAGAGCCATTTGCCGTTCCATTGCCGATACGTTAATGGCGGAAAAAGTAGCCACCGATATTATGGGCCATAAAGAAGCGCCGCCCAATATCCGCATTTGGGGTGGAGGAATGGTCGATGCGGCGGATATTCAAAAATTATTGCCTTGGTTGGATTGGGCGTATTCGCTATATAAGGGCAAAGTAAATTAAATTTTTAAAGAGGCAGAGTTAAATGAGCAATGTTGCGGTAATCGGCGCCCAGTGGGGCGATGAAGGCAAAGGTAAAATTGTCGATTGGTTGTCTTCGCGCGCCGATGTGATCGTGCGCTTTCAAGGCGGACATAATGCCGGTCACACGCTGGTGATCGACGGCAAGGTCTATAAATTATCATTATTGCCATCGGGCGTGGTTCGCGCTGGAAAATTATCCGTGATTGGCAATGGCGTTGTGGTCGATCCATGGCATTTGATTACCGAAATTGAAAGTCTGCGCAAGGAAGGCGTATCGCTTGGCCCCGACAGTCTGATGCTGGCGGAAAACGCCGTATTGATTTTGCCGTTTTATTCGCAAATCGACAAAGCGCGCGAAGAAGCGCGTTCGGGCGGCAAAATCGGTACAACCGGACGCGGTATTGGCCCGGCGTACGAAGATAAAGTTTCGCGCCGCGCGATTCGTTTTTGCGATCTAAGCGATGCGGCGTTTTTAAAAGAAAAAATCGACAATCTGTTGTTCCATCATAACGCGGTACTGCGTGGCTTGAACGCGCCGGAAATCGATCGCGCCGCGTTCGAAAAATCGTTGGCCGAAATCACGCCAAAGGTGATGCCGTTCGTGAAACCGACTTTCCGCCATTTGCACGAATCGTTGCAGGCGGGTAAACGCATTTTATTCGAAGGCGCGCAAGGATCGTTATTGGACGTCGATCACGGCACTTATCCTTATGTGACAAGCTCCAACACGGTTGCCGGGATGGCGGCGGTTGGATCGGGTCTGGGCCCACGCGATGTACATTATGTATTGGGCATTACCAAGGCGTATACGACGCGCGTTGGATCCGGCCCATTCCCCACTGAATTGTTCGATGACATTGGCGAAGGTATCGGCCAGCGCGGCAAGGAATTCGGCACCGTGACGGGCCGCAAACGCCGTTGCGGTTGGTTCGATGCGGTCGCGGTGCGCCAAGCCGTACGCGTGAATGGCATCGACGGCATAGCGCTGACGAAATTGGACGTGCTCGATGGTATGGATGAAATCAAAATTTGCACCGCGTACAAACTGGATGGCAAAGAAATTGATTACATTCCAGCATCCGCCGAAGCGCAAAAAAGACTGGAACCGGTTTACGAAACCTGGCCTGGTTGGACTGATTCCACCAAAGGCGCCAGATCCTGGAGTACGTTGACATCGCGCGCGGTCAAATATACGCGCCGGATCGAAGAGTTGATCGAAGCGCCGATCGCGATGCTGTCGACCAGCCCCGAACGCGAAGATACAATCCTGGTCAAAGATCCGTTCGCCGCATAAAATAAAAAACCCCGCTGTGAAGCGGGGTTTTTGTGCCTTTGTGCAATCCTTTTTTATGTTCGTTTATGCAACGCCCAAATATCGCATAGTGCGGAATACTACTTCAGAGCGTTTGGCTAACTTGTCTGACAAGGTTTGCACGCTTTCGGCGGTCAATAAATTATCATTGCCATCGATAAACAACTCTTTCGACCCGACAGAATTGCGCCAAATCTGCGCCGTACCGCCGGTTAAGCCTTGTTCTTCAACGAGGGCCTTGGCATAGCTATCTACCTGATCGACAATAGCTTTAAACTCTTCATTCAATTTGGCTCGTTCTGTCGTGCTTAGGCCTGGATTTTTGGCCATTTCCACCAATTCCATTAATCGTCTGGTGGCCGCACCAAGATTGCGCCATCCATCAGCCCAAGCTTCTTGACGTGTGCGCGGTGGCGTAACGACATCATCGTCTTTCCCTGGAAGGTCAAGTTCTTTAACGTTTTTCTCGTCTATGGCTGTTATTTTTGAATCGATTTTGGTGTGTTTATCGATCTTGGGGCCATAGCAAATTGGAATATCCAATTCTGCGTCTACGCTCGATCCAGCGGTGGCTCTAACTTTAGGTTTTTGGTCTGGGCCATAGCAAACCGGAATATCTGCTTCCGCCGATACTTTGAATCCTGGATGATTGCCGATTGGCGGTTTTGGTCCATAACATACGACAGGATCATCAGCACCGGTTTCGCCGGCGGCGTTGGTCAATTTTGGTCCTGGACCGTAGCAGACTGGAATTTCTGGATCTGGGCGCAATGCTTTTGCGTCGGCTTGCAGTATTTTCTTTGCGCGGCCACTTAAAGATACTTCGTCCGCTTTTACCGGAGCGCCAGGCGTTGCAAATGCTTTGATTGCTGGGTGCGCTTCCTTGCGCCAAGAGCTGGCTTCCATACTTTGCGAGCCAATCGATAGAAACGACGAAATAGACATAGGTATCTCCTTTATAGGTGATGATACATTCTCGCTTTTTAAATTTTCGCGAGTTCTACTCCGTCCTATGCAGCAGAATAGGCGAAAAAGGTTAAAAACTTGTTAGCAGGTGCAAAAAAATCGACCGGAATAATACAAAGGATCTGAATATAAGCACTTTATATCTAGGATGAGTATTGCAGGCCGGGATTAAATCGCTTAGCTTAACTTCGTAATAAAATTATAATTCACTATATATTCTTCATAGGGTCCTTATGGAATTCGATTATTCCACATTGCGCGCCAAACGGATGAGCGCGGTTCGCGATTCACCAACCATGGCGATGAATAAAGTCGCTAAAAAACTCGCCGCCGAAGGCAAGCCGATAATCAATTTTACCATTGGCGAACCGGATGCCGACACGCCGGAGAATATTAAGCAAGCGGCGATTCGCGCGATTCAGGCGGGCCGGACCAAATATCCCGCCGTGCAAGGTGATTTGGACTTACGCGAAGCGATCCGCGAGAAATTCCGCCGGGAAAACGGCCTGGATTACAGTTTGGAAGAAATCATCGTTTGCGGCGGCGGCAAGCATGTTATTTTCAACGCCTTCATGGCGACGTTACAAGATGGCGACGAAGTAGTGCTGCCCAATCCATTTTGGACGTCTTATGAAGATATTGTGACCTTATTTGGTGCAAAGCCGGTATTTGTCATCACGCCCAAAAGCGCCGGATTTAAATTGAATCCAGCCGACCTTGATAAAGCCATCACCAAAAAAACCAAATGGGTGATGATCAATTCCTGCTGCAATCCGACTGGCGCCAAATATAGCCGCAAGGAAATGGCCGCAATCGGCGATGTGTTATTGCGCCATCCGCATGTGATGATTTTGACCGACGATATATATGAACATATGTCTTATGACACAGAACCATTTTGTTCAATCGCGCAAGTAACCCCGGAATTGAAACCGCGCACCTTGACATTGAACGGCATCAGCAAAGCCTATCGCATGACGGGATGGCGCATCGGTTATGCTGGCGGCCCGAAAAAATTGATTGTCGATATGGTAACCTTGCAGTCTCAGCAAATTACCGGCGCGAGCACCATTTCCCAAGCCGCCGCGGTCGAGGCATTGATGGGTCCGCAAAATCATGTGACCGAACAAAAAGAAATTTACCGCCGCCGCCGCGATTTGATGGTAACGGAATTGAATAAAATTCCGGGCCTGGAATGTCCGAAACCGGAAGGCGCGTTTTATGTGTTTGTCGATTGCGGAAAATTTATCGGCAAAACCCGCCCGGATAATGGCGAGGTCATTGTTGATGACAAACATTTTGTGGAATATTTATTGTATCATGCGCATGTGGCCTGCGTTCCGGGTCAGTTTTTTGGCGGCGGCAACGGCTATTTTTTCCGTATCTCTTATGCCGCATCCGAAGAAAAATTGGCCGAAGGTTGCCGCCGGATTGCCAAAGCTTGCCAGGATTTGGATCAATTCCAGAATGGCGGAAAAGCCAAGATTGCTTAGGTTTTTCGCAAGGCTCTAGCGGCGGCCTAAGATTGCCGCTATAACTATGGCATGGCCGGGCTAATCCTTCGCAAAATTCAGGTTTTTATTATTGTTATGCTGCTTGGCGCGGGTTGTTTCGCCGCGCCTTGGGCTTTGGCACAAACTGATTCTGCGGTAGCGGAAAAAAAATCGCCGGATGTAAAGCCGGATGTAAAAGCGGAAGTAAATTCAAAAGAAGAAAATGCCAAAACTGAGGAAGCGCAAACCGCAACATCACAGGCGCCCTTGGCCCAGGATGTTTGCGCCCTTCCGGAATCGCTGTGCGGCGATAAACCGAAATTCGGCAGTTATTGGAATTCCCTTTCCGATTCCGAGCGTAAAATTATTTTACAAGGATTCGATGTCGGTTTAACTGCGGCCGGACAAACATCCTATTTAGAAGGCCAGGAAGCGGGCAATATTCGTTCGGGTATTTTGGACCGGCGGATGAATATGGGCGAAACTTATTCCGGGCTTGGTATTGAATTATTCGTCGATTATTTCAATAAACTTTACACCGATCCTGCGAATAACAACATCGATTGGACTTATGCGTGGATGCTGGCGTCTTTGTCGATTCAAAACGAAATCGTCGAAGGCGGCGATAACGATGAAGCCATGCTGAAGCAATTTCTGCAAACCTATGGCGAATTGCCGGGCTGGGTGCGTATTGTTGATGTCAAAGACGTTAATGTTATTGAAGTCGAAGTATTAGTGCCCGAACCATATCGTTTATCGGTGCGGCTGCGCGGCGTTTCGTTGAAAGGCGGCGACGGCAAGACATTGACCGACGATCAGAAACAGCGCGGCATTAAATTTATCAAATCGCTGGCGGCGACGCGCGGTTATCCGTTCGAAAACTGCAATTGCACCGAAATGGTCCGTCCGCAATTGTTTTATGGCGCGAATTTATTCGCCGCCGATGGCACGCTCGAAGCCTATGTGCGGATCAACGAAGCCAATTTCTGTTTATTGAAAAATGAAGTCAGCGCCACCGAGTTTCATCGCGGCAATGCCGATGACGGATTTATTTTGAACGAAGCGATATTGGAAAACGGCCTTGCGTATATGGATGAAGAATCCAGCGATTATGTGGAATCGGATAAAATGATGCAGAATATCGACCGGGCCAAGGATAAAGGGCTGAATATTTACGGCAAAAAAACCATGGCGCCCGTCGAACGGATGATCAAACAAGGCCCCAAACCGGTCAATCAAAACTGCGTGCCTTGATCTTAACCCCTCGTTCTTGATCCTTGTTGCAACGCAAATTGCAGTGCTTGCCCTGTTAATGCGTGAACAGGATCCACCTGCATAGGGCGCCGGGAAAGCCTAGGGAGTTGGGCTTGCATTGCGATTAGCTGATCAGTGCAGAATATGCCATTATAAGCGCGCAGAGGATCTTGGTTGATCCAGCGGCTTGCCGCAGTTTTGGCACAATCCGCAATTTGTTGAACCGCGCCATTATTGCCATCGTTACTATCACACCATGTAAATAAACTGGTGAAGAAATCCCAACATTGTTGCGGACTGCCTTCTAGTTTTTGCATCATTTTTCCGCAGGCGATTCGAAATTTAACCTGTGCGATGGGATATTGGTCATGTTCGGTCGGGAAATTATTAACCGTGCCTGCATATAGCCTTAACGCAACTTCAGACATGGATGGATCATGGATTAACCGGTCCGCGCAAACCATCATTATTGTAGTAGCGACGTCCAATTCCGCATCATCCCGCGGTAAATTATAGGCGGCGATTTGCGCGAAATTTCCGCATCTATAATAAAAATCGATGCTGTTGAGAATTTTATGAGTGGTTGCGAATTCCGTGCTGTTTTCAGGTAAAAGAAATAAATGACGCAGATAACCCATAATGCCGTGACACAAAATATTTACATCTTGTTCGGACGAGTTGTGGGCGGAAGATATAATTTGGGAAATAACCTGTTTTGATAGAAAGGGTTCTTCTATGATTTTGGCGGTAATTTTTGTTTGTTTTTGCCGATCGTTCCAGGATGGGTGGCGCGCTATGTCAAAAATATCTTTTGCCAATGTAGTCATTTCAGCCCCATATGGGCCATGAAACGACAGGTTGTTCCAGTTCTCATCTATGCTTGAATGGGTATTCATAAGAAACCCTAGAAAAAAAACTGCCGGGCTATGCCCGGCGAGTTGAACAGGGAGGCTTCATGTCTTTCGACATGTGAGCGGGATCTAGCGATACCCACTCTCCAGGCCGGAGCCTGGTTGACAGTTAAGCCAATTGTTCTTTCGAACAACAACTATCGAGATCAGTTATATGTATATTTGATTATATTGAAAATAGATAAATTCAAGGGGTACCTATGCGTAAAACGCATGGCATTAATTATTTAATTTCATATACTTAGAACTCTGTCCGTGTTGCTTGCTCTAGCAAAAACTCCCGCAAGACATGAATTCTTTTTGAATTCCGCAGTGCTTCTGGATAGACAAAGTAGGTGGGAATTTTTGGCCCTTCCATGCCGGACAGCACGCGAATCAAATTTGGTCTGTCGGCCGCCAGGTAATTGGGCAGGGACGCAACGCCGGCGCCATTGGCGCAAGCGTTTAACATGGCAAGGTTACTGTTGATGTAAATGCGTGGGCGGCGTACGCCTTCATCTTCGCGTCCCAAAGATAAAAGCCAGTTCGCATCGCCGAACAAAGTCGGCGTTACCGGCCCATAAACGATCAGGGTGTGTTTGTCCAAATCTTTGGGATGTTGCGGCATGCCGTTGCGGCGGATGTATTCTTCCGATGCGTAAGGGGCCAGATTGATGGTCACGAATGGGCGCTGCACCAATCCGGGTTGGTTTGGCGCGGTCATTTGAATAGCCACATCCGCTTCGGCCCTGGCCAAATCAGCGGCTTGGTCGCTGAGATGTATGGTGATGTTAATTTCCGGATAACGTTGGCAAAATAAACCGATGCGTGATGCCAGCCATGTCGTGCCAAGCCCGACCGTCACCGCCATGCGCAAATTGCCCGCCGCTTTGTCTTTTTGTTCCATCAGCAAACCTTGGGTTGCCGATAATTTAGACGCCAGTTCTTGTGCGGTTTCAAATAATGCCTGGCCGTGTTCAGTTAACGAAAGGCCGCGCGCGTGGCGGTGGAACAATTGTACGTTGCTAAGGCTTTCTTCCAATGCGCTGATTTGCCGGCTGACGGCCGATTGGCTAAGGCGCAAACGCCGTCCGGCTTCGGTAAAACTGCCGGCTTCGGCCACCATGTGAAATATTTTCAGGCGGTTCCAATCCAGCGTATTCGAATACTTGATTGGCATAAAAACCCTATTCCGCGGCGGCGGCCATTGGCGGTTGCAACTGATTGCTTAGATATTTTTCCGCATCCAGCGCCGCCATACATCCAAGTCCTGCGGCGGTCACGGCCTGGCGGTAAACTTTGTCGATGACATCGCCAGCGGCATAAACGCCCGGAATATTGGTATTCACGCTGCCCGGCGCGGTTTTGATATATCCATCATTGTCCAATTCAATTTGGCCTTTGAATAATTCGGTCGCGGGCGCATGGCCGATCGCGACAAACAATCCGTCGACGGCGATGTTTTTCTTCGCGCCGGTTTTGGTGTCGACCAAAGTCAGTCCGTTGACCGATTTCGGATTTTCAGAGCCCAATACCGTGTCGACCGCGCTGTTCCAAATCACTTTTATTTTCGGATTTTGCGTGATGCGTTGTTGTAAAATTTTCTCGCCGCGGAATTGATCGCGGCGGTGAATCATGATTACTTCCTTGGCGTGGTGGGTCAGATATAACGCTTCTTCCATCGCGGTATTGCCGCCGCCTACAATTGCCACGGTTTTATTTTTGAAAAAGAATCCATCGCAAGTCGCACAGCCCGATACGCCATAACCGCGGAAATATATTTCCGATTCAATGCCCAGCCATTTCGCCTGCGCGCCAGTGCAAATGATCACGGCATCGGCGGTATAGGTATGTTCATCGCCATGGGCGGTAAAGGGCTTCGATTTGAAATCGACGCTGGCGATATGGTCGGTAATAATTTCGGTACCGACATTTTTCGCCTGTTCGTACATTTGTTCCATCAATTGCGGGCCTTGGACCGCATGGGCGAAGCCAGGATAGTTTTCGACATCGGTTGTAGTCATCAATTGGCCGCCCGGTTGCAACCCCGTTACCAAAACAGGCTGGAGGGCTGCGCGTGCTGCATAGATAGCAGCTGTGTACCCCGCAGGGCCACCGCCAATAATCAATAGTTTTGAATGTTTTAACGGTTTTTTAGCAGCGCTCATGGTCATTAACCTTTGTTATTCTTTTATATAAACTATGCCTTTTTTTAGAATTTTCTACTTGCGAAGGCAAGCGAATCTGTTTAAAACGAAGCAACATCCGTTCAAAAATCAGACTTATCCTATAAATATCTTATGAGATTGCTGATTTTAGAGTGGATTATTCAAGGTAAAATGTAGAGAACAATAATAGTTTAAAAATTGCACTGTCATCATAACATTGCAATCTTTCTTGTTGGGAGTCATTTATGAAGAGAATTAAGTTAGACAAAATCGATCGTCAAATTTTACGCGACCTGCAGGGCAATGGCCGCATGACCAATGTGGAATTGGCGCAACGCGCCGGTATTTCCGCGCCACCTTGCTTGCGCCGCGTCCGCGCGCTGGAAGAATCCGGCTACATCAAAGGTTATCATGCCGATCTTTCCGCCGAAGCGTTAAATTACGGCGTATGCGTGTTTGCGTTGGTCGGTTTGGCCAGCCAATCCGAAGGCGATTTGAAATCGTTCGAATCCCGCATCAACAGCTGGCCGATGGTTCGCGAATGCCACATGATGGCCGGTGAAACCGATTTCATTTTGAAAATCGTCGCGCATAACTGGGACGATTACCAAAAATTCTTGACCACCCAATTGACCGCAGCCCCAGGCGTTGCCAACGTCAAATCGATGTTGTGCGTACGCACCAGCAAATATGCTCCAGGCGTGCCGGTGGACGAAGAAGATTTTTCCAAAGCCGCTTAATGGTTTCGAGAATCGAATATCAAAGGCGCCCTCGGGCGCCTTTTTTATTCCACTTGAATTACTTGCCGGGAATGAGTGCCCAAACTCCAACTCATGCTAGCCATTGTGACGCCTTGTCTTGGCGGGTTATCGGTTGCCATATGTGTCACAATAACTAATCGGCAGTTGGTATCTTTGATGATGCCTCGCAATTCCGTTAATGTTCGAAAAGCGGCGGGATCTCCATTTTGCCGGGTTAAATCCTCAAACTGTAACCAATCCTGGCCGAAACTTGCCCAATCTCCCGGATGGGCGATAGAAAGCGCGCATTGTTGCGCATATTCTTCGTACCCGCGAATTAAAACGGGAATGGCAACGCCTTGAACATTCTGCATTAGAATTTGTGCGGCCGCTTTTGCATAAATTTCCTGCCAAACTTCACGCTGGGATTTTTTATCGGCCGCTTTGTAAGACATTTCGACCAGCAGACTTTCGTCTAATCCGACCGCGTGCAATATTTCCAATTTTTTTTGGTTAAAAACCACCGCAGGGCTGAAGAAATAAAATCTTTGGCATCTTTCCGCAAGCTCTATGGGTAGTCCAGTTCTGGCATGTTGATCCGTGATCAATTGCCGCCAAGTATTTAATGCGGATCCCAAACTGTTAAGACTAACGGTATCCCGCATTTTTGGAAAATAACGGGAAGCGTGTAGCGATCTTCCTTTAATTGTAAGAAACGCGATTCTATGATCGGTTCTAATTTCGCGGCTATCCATTTATTATGTACCCTTTGGTACAAATCTTAACTTTATGATCTGGATCTGTACAGTTCTTTTTCAGATATTTTAAAGGCTGATATTTTCATGAAATAAAACAGCCAAAAATTCGATTGTATGTAACATATTGAATTATATTGATTTTATCTTCCATTTTTCGTACAAACGCCCGTAAATTAAATTTCACAAAATAGTAACAATATGTTATAACCTTTAAAGAAATAAATAAATACATAATGGATAAGGGTATGCAGGATTTTGATGATGTTAAAGACATATTTATGTCTTCCGATTATTTTTTTGGGTTACAGCAGCGTTTAACCAATTACCGCAAGGTATTGCGCGGCGAAAAAGGTCTGATCGGATCTTTGGAAGATTACGACAAATTGATGAAATGGGCTACGGAAGTCACTTCCGATATGCAGGAACGACGCTGGCTGGAACCAAAACAGCCATCCAAAATACGCAGCAAAATTGGCCGCGAAGCAAAAGCCCTATTCGTGCATCAATGTTTGGTCGAAGCGGCCGATATTGTGTGCGCCGATTTTATGAAGCAATATAAAACCCTTCCAAAAGATTCCGAAGCGGCCAGCGATTTGGCGTGGGGCGCTGTGCATAGAATCCGCGCGATTATGGAAATCGCGGCTGGCAGCGAATCAATAGGGGAATATAAGGGTATAAAAGTTAAGCCGGAAAAACCAGATTTTGTTGATATAGATGATTGTTTGGACGATGCAGAAGAGCGATTGTCTGCGCCGAAACAATCTTCGTTTTTCGGGGATGAAAATTCATTTCGCACCGGCGGAGTTGTCGATGGCGGCAAAACGATTTTAGGATATGTATCGCACCGTTCGATTATAGACAATGTCGGTGGCCCCATAAGCTATGCACCGAATTTCCCTGCGGCGGAAAGCCATGCCTTGGCCGCTATGATGCAAGTGATTGCAAAAATCCATGACCCAAAAGATTTCTTGCTGGGGCTGGTTGCAGGCCATGTATTTGGCAAAGGTTGCACCCAATCCGAAACCGCCGCGTGTTTGGTGGCGCGATGGTGGCAAGCACATCCCAATACCAGCGAAGGTATTTCCGATGAATTGAATAATATAATATCCGCCATCGATTTAATTAAATCGCAACGCGTGGCTACATCGGTAAATGAAAATCTGGGCGCCGAGATAAGTAGAAATGCGCAAGGTAAAAAAGCAAAGGAAAAAGACGCGCCGCATTTTACCAACGTTGTTTCGTTGCTGCATCCGGATACGGTTGCGACGCATGAAACGATGTTGCAATCCGCATTCAGGGTTGCTGCAGTAAAAACTTCGGTATCGGTCAAACCGGCTGTGTCGAAAACCGTCACGGCAGCGCCGCCAAAGCCGGCCGCAATTCTGCCGCAAGCGATCCCCGCGTCTGCTCCCGCATCTTCGCCAAGAAATAGAGCAAAGCCTATCGTAAGACCGGCCGAGACTGCTGGAGCAAGTGTAGTTATTAATCCGGCTGGCATGCGGCAAAATCACCCTGTGGTGGACTATCACGTTTATCCAACTGGTCAGGACAACAATGGAATTACCCAGCCGGTCAGCGAACCCCAAAAGCCGCTCTCCCGCGCTGCGGACATAGTGCGCATACTGGCGCACAAATCTAGAGAAAGAGAATTGGTGAATGCGTAAAGTGAAGCAGTTTTAAGCAAACTTCACTTGCATGATTTCATACGATTTCGATCCGCGCGGCGTTGTAACTTCGACCGAATCACCTTGGTTTTTGCCAATCAAGGCGCGGCCCAAGGGCGAGATAATCGAAATCCGGCCTTTTTCCAGATTCGCTTCGTCGGCGCCGACGATTTGGTATTTCACTTCATCGCCGGAATCTTCATCCTCTAACACCACATGCGCGCCGAATTTAATCGTCTTGCCATCGAATTTCGATGGGTCGATCACTTCCGCGCGGCTTAATTTGTCTTCCAGTTCCAAGATGCGGCCTTCGATGAAACTTTGCTTTTCACGGGCGGCGTGATATTCGGCGTTTTCGGATAAATCGCCATGCGCGCGCGCTTCGGCAATCGCGGCGATAACGGCCGGGCGTTCGACGGAACGTAAATTCTTCAATTCTTTTTCCAAGGTTTCATAACCTTGCAGAGTCATCGGGACTTTTTCCACGGCTCTAATTCCTTCTTTTTAGAAAAACAAAAAAATAGCCCGCAAAGATTACAAATCGCTTTGCGGCGCCAGAGAGCCACTATAACCGATTATGGCTGCTCCGCAAACAGGTAAATATTGTTTATTTTCAATAACTTATAGCTTATGCGGATTTCTTGAAATATTCTTGAATCGAGCTGACTTCTAATGGCCCTTTACGCAAAGCGGCAATCGCCGCAACCGTTGCCCAGATTGCCGACACGGTGGTAAAGCATGGCACACCTTGTTGTAACGCGGTGCGGCGGATGCTGAACGAATCGGAAATCGATTGATTGCCGGCAGTGGTGTTGAAAATCAAATTCACCTTGCCGTCGATAATCGCATCCACGATATGCGGGCGGCCTTCCAACACTTTGTTCACCGCCACAACCGGAATGCCATTCTGGCGCAAGAAACTCGCGGTGCCGCGCGTTGCCATGATGGTGAATCCCATGCTCGACATATGCCGCGCCGGTTCGACCATGGTTTGTTTGTCGGAATTTTTGACCGACACGAACACAGTGCCTTTTAACGGCAATTTGGCCGATGCGCCGATCATCGCCTTGGCGAAGGCGCGCGCGAAATCGGCATCGATGCCCATAACCTCGCCGGTCGATTTCATTTCAGGGCCAAGCAATACGTCGACACCCGCAAAACGGTTGAATGGGAACACGGGTTCTTTGACCGCAACGTGATTCAACTTGATTGGTTTCAAATTAAATGACGGTATTTTCTCGCCTGCCATCACGCGCGCGGCGATTTTGGCAATCGGCAATCCGACCGCCTTGGCGACGAACGGCACGGTGCGCGATGCGCGCGGATTGACCTCTAACACATAAATATCGTTGCCTTGAATCGCAAATTGCACGTTCATTAATCCAATAACGCCAAGCGCCTTGGCCATATCGGATGCTTGTTTTTCAAGCTCGGCGATGGTTTCCGCATCCAGCGAATATGGCGGTAGGGAACAGGCGGAATCGCCGGAATGAATTCCGGCTTCCTCGATATGTTCCATTACGCCCGCGACGTATGTATCGGTGCCATCGCAAATGACATCGACGTCGATTTCAATCGCATCGCGCAAAAACGAATCCAGCAATACCGGATTTTTGCCCGATACTTGAACGGCCTTGGCCATATACCGGCGCAAACCTTCCATATCGCCGACAATTTCCATTGCTCTGCCGCCCAAAACATAAGACGGGCGGATGACCAATGGGAATCCAACTTTTTCCGCCACTTTTTCGGCGGTTTCCAGATTGCTGGCAACGCCGTTATTTGGCTGTTTCAATTTTAAATCCTGGATCAATTTTTGGAAACGTTCCCGGTCTTCGGCCAAATCGATCGCATCGACCGATGTGCCCAAAATTGGAATGCCGGCTTCGGCCAATGCATGCGCCAATTTCAATGGCGTTTGTCCGCCATATTGCACGATCACGCCCAGCAATTGGCCGCTTTCCATTTCTTTGTGCGCAATCGCAATCACATCTTCGGCGGTCAAGGATTCGAAATATAACCGGTCGGATGTATCGTAATCGGTCGATACGGTTTCGGGGTTGCAATTGACCATGATGGTTTCAATGCCAGCCTCGCGCAACGCATAGGCAGCGTGAACGCAGCAATAGTCGAATTCAATCCCCTGGCCAATGCGGTTCGGCCCGCCGCCAAGGATGATGACTTTGCGTCTGTCGCTAATATCGGATTCGCAAACCGGCGCGGAAAATCCGTTGCCTTCGTACGTCGAATACATATATTTGGTGTTCGATGCAAATTCGGCCGCGCAAGTATCGATGCGTTTATAAACCGGTTTCACGCCCAATTGGGTGCGGATTTTACGGAATTTTTCTTCTGGAATTTTCAATAGTTCCGATAAACGCGCATCGCTGAAACCCAATCGTTTCAAACGGGCGATTTCACCGGCGTTTTTATCCAGTCCTTTTTTGCGGATATTATTTTCGATATCCACCAGATCCTTGATTTGTTGCAAGAACCAGCGGTCGATAAAACAACGTTCATAAACTTCTTCAATGCTCCAGCCATATCGAAATGCCTGCGCGACCAGCAATAAACGGTCTGGTGTTGCGGTTGAAAGCGCCGCTGCGATGGCTTCGCGATTTTGGCCATTATCGGAATTCGGAATTTCGATTTCATTCAATCCGGTCAATCCGGTTTCAAGACCGCGCAAACCTTTTTGTAAGGACTCTGCGAAACATCTGCCAATGGACATCACTTCGCCGACCGATTTCATCGCGGTGGTCAGCAACGGCTTGGTACCTGGGAATTTTTCAAAGGCGAAGCGTGGAATTTTGGTGACGACGTAATCGATGGTTGGTTCAAACGCGGCCGGGGTTACCTCGGTAATGTCGTTTTTCAATTCATCCAGCGTATATCCAACCGCCAATTTGGCGGCGATTTTCGCAATTGGGAATCCGGTCGCCTTGGACGCAAGCGCCGAAGATCGCGATACGCGCGGGTTCATTTCAATAACGACCATGCGGCCATTATCGGGATTAATTGCGAATTGCACGTTCGATCCGCCGGTTTCAACGCCGATTTCGCGCAATACCGCGATGGATGCGTTGCGCATGATTTGATACTCTTTATCCGTCAATGTCAGGGCAGGGGCGACGGTAATCGAATCGCCGGTATGCACGCCCATCGGATCGATATTTTCAATCGAGCAAATAATGATGCAATTGTCAGCCTTGTCGCGCACGACTTCCATTTCGAATTCTTTCCATCCGAGAACCGATTCTTCAATCAAGGCGGAATGGGTCGGCGATGCGCGCAGGGCGGAATCGACGATATCCATAAATTCTTGTTTGTTATATGCAATGCCGCCGCCGGTGCCGCCCAATGTAAAGGACGGGCGAATGATCGCGGGCAGGCCGACATATTCCAAATGGTCGATGGCTTGTTGCATGGAACTCGCCATGCGGCTTTTCGGCGATTCCAAACCGATTTTGGTCATCGCGTCGCGGAATAATTCGCGATCTTCGGCTTTTTTGATCGGGCCCAATTGCGCGCCGATCAACTCGACTTTATATTTTTCCAAAATGCCGGATTCCGCCAGCGTGACGGCGGTATTCAATGCGGTTTGTCCGCCCATTGTTGGCAATAATGCGTCTGGTTTTTCGCGTGCAATCACGCGTTCGACAAATTCCGGCGTGATCGGTTCGATATAAGTCGCATCCGCCATTTCAGGATCGGTCATGATCGTGGCGGGGTTTGAGTTGATCAAAATCACCCTATACCCTTCGGCGCGTAACGCCTTGCACGCTTGCGCGCCGGAATAATCGAACTCGCACGCCTGGCCGATAATGATCGGCCCCGCGCCGATGATCAGGATGGATTTAATATCTGTACGTTTTGGCATGTTTTGTTACTTACCGTTGGCTGTTTTTGCGGTTGGCATTGTTACCGATTTTTCATGGTCGATCATTTCAACGAAACGATGGAATAAATAATGGCTGTCATGCGGGCCGGGCGAAGCCTCCGGATGATACTGCACGCAGAATACCGGATGATCGGTCATTTTGAATCCTTCGCAGCTATTATCGAATAACGACGTGTGCGTGATTTTCGCGTTCTTCGGCAGACTCGATGGGACCACCATAAAGCCGTGATTTTGGCTGGTGATTTCGACCTTGCCGGTTTCATGATCTTTCACCGGATGGTTCGCGCCTCTGTGTCCGCGCGGCATTTTCTCGGTACGTCCGCCAAGCGCGATGCCCAGCAATTGATGGCCCAAGCAAATTCCGAAAATCGGCGTGCGGCGTTTGATTAAATCTTGGATTACCGGCACAGCGTATTTGCCGGTCGCGGCCGGATCGCCAGGGCCGTTCGATAAAAACACGCCATCGGGTTTGTGCGATAAAATTTCTGCGGCGGTCGCCTTGGCCGGAACAACGGTGACCTTGCATCCACTCGATGCCAGCATGCGCAGAATATTTCTTTTTGCGCCGTAATCGATCGCGACCACGTGAAATTTCGGTTTGATCACGGGTTGCCATGCTTTTTGCGCTGGTGGCGCGGCGCCGAACAATTGGCCTTGGTTGTCCTCGGCCAATTTGCCGTATCCTTCGCCGCCGGCATTCGGCGTGCGGTGCCAGGCGGTTTCCGTCCAATGATAAGTTTGATGGCAGGTCACATCGATCGCTAAATCCATACCGTTCAATCCCGGCCATTCGGTTGCAATTTTTTTCAAATGCTCGATATCGATTTTGCCTGACTTGGAATGAAAAATCGCCCCGTTCGGTGCGCCATGATCGCGAATACGTTGCGTCAATGCGCGGGTGTCGATGCCAGCAATACCAATGATACCGCGCGCCTTCAGCCACGCGTCCAGATGCTGCACCGCGCGGTAATTGGCTGGCTCGGTAATGTCGGCGCGCAGCACGATGCCGCGGCAAGCCGGATTCATGGTTTCGATATCGTCAAGATTCGTTCCGGTATTGCCGATATGCGGGAATGTAAAAGTAATAATCTGCCCGGCATAAGATGGATCGGTGATGATTTCCTGGTATCCAGTCATCGCGGTGTTGAAACACACTTCGCCAACCGATTCGCCAGTAGCGCCGATGCCGCGTCCGTAAAATATGGTTCCATCACCCAGCACCAATGCCGCATTGGCATCCGGCGGAACGGTAGAGGATCCGGGTTTCGAGAAAATCGACACAGTATCGGTCAATGCAGAAAGCCAGTCGCTGCCCGCGGTCATGAGAGATTCCTATTCAATTGTAGAGCTAAGGTTACGGATGTAAGCAACAATGACTGTGCCGTCAAGCCTAGAAGTGGCTTAAACAGCTTTATACGGGGATAAATTACAGCCATTTTTTTTGTTCCTTTACGTCCATAAAAAACCCGGCCGAAGCCGGGTTTTTCAAATAAATGCCACTTACTTCATATAAGTAGCGCGCACATCCACTTGCGCCTGCCATTTTGCCGAAATAACTTTAGATTCCAAAGTTACATAGGAAGTAGCAGTCGGAATCGGATACATCATGGTTTGGACATCGGCATTATCACCGCCGCCGCCAAAACCAATAGTGCCATCCCGTTCCGGAGCATAGAATCCGCGGCAAGGTATATATTCCATGATCACGCTGTTGTCAGCGCGTTTCATATAGATTTTACCCGCCAGATTTGCCGGTTTGTCGCCTTTTGCGCCGGCAAAGCATCGCGCGGTGACTTTTAACATCGTTGCATCGCCCGGTCTGATTGGCATGTTGGTCGAACTGGTTTGATTATAAATACCGTGTCCACCGCCATCGTTGCGGGTCAAAGTATTGGCAACTTCACCGCCCAAGGTAACGCCTTGGAAGCTGCCGCCGCCACTACCGCCACCGGTAATCGCGCCAGTTACGGTAAGGTTGCCAACGCGAAGATCGGCGTAATTGCCATCCATGGTTTTCAATGCAACGGTGTTGCGTTGATCCATCGGGCCGTAACGCGGTGCTTTCAATTCAATGCGGAAGTCGCCATCGGCTGCGCCATCGATATTGGGCACAGCATAAAGACGGAACCCGCGAAGGAAGGTGTTGGTGTCACCGGTGACTGGGAAAAAGTTGATGTCCACGCCGTTATGCTTGGTGGCGATACCATCATAAGCATAGAGTTTTTCAACGCCCAATCGCGCATGACGGCCGAGTGGCTGGTTGAACATCCAGAACAAATTGTTGGTGTTCATCCCAGGATTGCCGCCAGGACCAGTTTCAATCGCTTCGCTGGTGAACGGCATGATCGCCATTTGGTGGTTCCAAGTACCACCCATAATGCCAACCGCGCCAACGCGGATGTCGGCGAATTTATTGTCGCCGCGCGTTGTGAACGCAAAGGTGTTGGCCGAATGCAAAACGCCCATACGATTGGTTTTCGCCATCAAGCGGAAATTGCCTTCCTGGGTTCCGGCGGTGGTTGCATATAATTTGAAACCGCGCTGGAAGCTGTTGCCAGTGAAGTGGTTGATGTCAACACCGTTATGTTTGGTCGCGATGCCATCATAAGCGTAAACTTTTTCTACGCCGATGCGGGTATGACGACCTAAGCCAACGTTATAAAAGTAAAACAAGTTATTGGTGTTGGCCGCATTGTTGTTGTCATACGGATCTTGTGTTTCCACATGCTCGATACCGCCGCTTGGGTTCACCGGATACATATCCATGCGGTGATAATTCGGATTGCTGTTCGATTGCAGCAAGAAATACGATCCGCGCACCGAACCCGATGCCCAGATATTGCCGTCGACGGTCAATTTCTGGCCAGGCGTCGTGGTGCCGATACCAATGTTACCGGTGTTGGAGCTGTATTGATTATTGCCAACAACTGTCCAACTGCCAGATCCTGGTGGGCCTTGCGGACCAGCCGGGCCTTGTGGACCAGGAGGGCCGTTTGAACCAGCAGGGCCTGGCGGGCCTTGCGGACCAGGAACGGACGAACCGGTAATTTGGATCGTATCCGTACCCAGTTGCTGCAAGCTGACCGTGCCCGCCGCTTTAATTTTGCGGAAATTTAAATAAGTTGTGCCGCCAACGACCGTTTTATCTTTGAAAACTTCGGCCAAGGTTACTGGCGTTGCGGTGCCAGTGCCGTCGCCGATATTGGCGCCGTTCAAGTCCGTGGTCGATCCGCTGTTGCTAATAATTACAGAGTCACCGGAACCGGATGGTTGAATGATAATTCCGCCGCCTTGAACCAAACTGCGGAAATTCATCAAAGAGCCGCTGACGTCTTTGAATATGCCAACGCCACCACCGACGTTGTTACCGCCGGTAATGGTGCCGCCGCTGGATGCGGTCGAACTGATGCGGATATTGTCGCCGTCTTGTTGGATGGTGACATTGCTGCCGGCTACGATCGAACGGAATTGCATTTCGCTGATCGGTTCTTCCGGATCGTCGGTATCGTTGCGATGCGGTTCTTTGACGTTTTGTTTGAACACGCGCGCGGTATTGACCGGTGGAGGCGTATTGTCGTCGCTAGACGCGGCAGCGCCCAGGGTTAGACCTTTGATCAATGGGTCTTGTTCTGGAACGCAGTTGAATTCCGTGGTGCCGTCTGGCAAGCGATCGAAGATCAACTTTTGGGTACGCCAATCGCAAATTTCGCCGCCAACCAAGTTCGCCGAGCCTTGACCATTATCATTCATGAAGGAAGTAATGTCTGCGGCTTTATAAGTATCGTTGCCGGCGACTTCGCGCATTTCCTCATCCGTTTTCAAACGGGTGTAGCTGCCATAAGCAGTGGTTTCGGTGACGGTGGTTTGATCGCAAGTCAGATCTTGCGCGCCGCGAGGAGAAATCAAAACATAGGCTGGCGCGCGTGGCATTTCTTGGCGGGTATGTCTGTTATTGCCAGGTAGTACTATGGGGGCTACTTCGTTTCCTTCGGTTGCAGCGGGGCTGTCGGGACCGTTATGGAAAGCGCAATACACAATTTTGCCGCCCGAACCGTCATATTGACTGCCAAATTCGGTCGGAACATAGCCACCGCCACCTTGCGGAGCTTCGGCGTCATCCTCTACCACGGCGTATTTTGGATTCAAAATATTGCCATTGGTAACACGACCAGTTCTAGCTAAGCTACTGGAAATACTGGATAAATTAGAGTTTGTAATTGCTCTTGCGGTAATGGTTTGAGAGACTTTTGCTGAATTTGTGGCGGTGGACATCATCATGGTGGTTGCCACCCCGATGCCGACCATTGCTGCCAAAACGGCGCCCATAATGTATCCAGCCTGGGATTTTGCATCCCGGCGAAGTAGTTTTACCATAGTTTCTGCCCCTATCACGTTAACTTTATTATTAGTGGGGGAGTATATCTTTTTAGGGCACTATTTTCAAGGGTAAAGTTATCAAGAAATACCGCCAAATTGACGCAGGGAAATAAGGAAAACATAAAAAAACCCGGCCCAAAGGCCGGGTTGGCTTAGTTGCATGGAAATTAGCGAATGGCCCGAACCTCGGCGGTGGCGTTATTACCCCCGGCGCTGTTGGTTCTTTGAACCGTAACGGTGGCCGCCGTAGCGCCGGTTGGCACGGGCACAAATTGGGTTTGGGTCAATTCCAATCTGCCGTTGGATATGTCTTCGTATTTGTCAATTTTACAGACATAAATATCCTCGGTAAATCCGGCATTAAATCGAACACGAACCTGAACAGTATAAGTTATACCATCGTTCATGAAGGAAGTGCAGATGCCCTTGACGCTGACAAATTTTACCGTGTTATCCAATGCAATATTTTGTGCTTTCACGTTTTCCGCCATCGTCATGCTGACAGAAACAGTGCTGCCAAATTGGCTGCCATTCATCGCTGGACCTTGAACGGCTTCTTCGGTTGCGATACCGCGTACTTTGATATTGCCAAGTAAATTATCCTGCGTTCTGATCACAAAAGTATTTTCTGGCGCCATAGGGGCGGCAACGCGCGGCGTTTTCATTTCCAGAACATAATCGCCGCCCAGAGGGTTGTGGATCGATGGACTGTTTGTCGGATAGGAATATAAACGGAAACCGCGTATATAATCATGCTCATGGCCCGCATCGGTGCGGAAATAATTCAGGTCGATACCGCCATGCTTGGTGGCGATGCCGGCATAAGCATAAAGTTTTTCTACGCCGATGCGCGCATGATCGTCCAAGGCGTCGTTCCAGAAGTAGAACAAATTGTTTAAGTTGCCGATGTTATCATTATACGATGATGGTTGCTGTGTTTCGATAGCTTCCAACATCGAATCTATGGCTTGCGGATAAATCGTCATTTGATGGCTTGCCGATGTAGGCGATTGGAAAGTCAAACCAACCGTTTTAATCCGGCCAAGCACATCCAATTTCGTAGCATTCGTATCGGCAGGATAAGCGCCGATCCGCACCATGCCGGCATTAGTTATGCGGAACACGTCACGGGGATAAGCGCTGTCGCTGACATATTGTCCCAGTATTAAATCCCCAGCTCCGTGCATGGACCAGGCATTTCCACCTAATGTTAAACCATTATGCGTGCCATTCGAACGTATAATGCCGCCGGTAATGCTGCCGCCGGCAGTGATTGCGCCAGCTGCGCCGATGGTGCCCGCCGCGCTGATATTGGTGCCGGCTTGAATCGCGCCGGAAGATTGTAAATAGGCACCGGTAACGTTGCCGCGCGAATTTACCACGCCGGCTTCGATCACGCCGTTATTGCCCAGTGTTATAGTAGGCGACGTTCCGCCGCCATAAGTGCTGGTGAAAATGCGCAAATGCTGGTGGCTGATATCGGTTTTGTTAAAGTCATTGGAACCGTTATTGTCACGCGCCACAAAATAGCTTCCAAAAGTGGACACTTCGCCATCCGATACCATATTGTCGAGATAAGAATTGCCGACAACGCTCATATTTCCGACGACCGATAATTTTTCTCCCGGCGCATTGGTGCCAATACCGACTTTGCCCGCGCCGGTTGCAGTGATTAAGTTGCCCGTATCGGTCAGGCGCAGAATTTCCGTTGGATAGGATGCTTCATCGACATAGCGTCCGAATATCATATGGCCCGCGCCATGGATCGACCAGGAATTAGCACCCAATGTAATGCCGTTGGTTCCTCCGCCCGCACGAACTACGCCGCTGGCGCGGATATTGCCGGCCACATCCAATTTTTCGGCGGGAACACTAGTGCCGATACCGACATTACCGGCTGGAGTAATGCGCATTTTCTCCGACCAACTCGGATATCCGCCTGCCGCCGGAACGTCGGTCACGGTGCCAAATCTTAAATTATTGGCCGATGGATAGACAAGGGCCGAGTTGCTATGCACCATCAAGAAATTGGAAGCATCGTTATAAGCGACGATATCGCCGGATGCGTCCAATTTGCGGCGCGGGGTCGAAGTGCCGATGCCCACATTGCCGGTGCTGTAATGGATGTTGGATCCGGCCGTGGTCCATTGGCTGGAGCCGGTACCGTTGATTTCGATGCCACCGGCGCTTTCGGTGATCGAAATAGCGCCGTTGCCTCTAATACGTTTCATGATCAAATTGTTGGTGGAACCGCTGTTCGACAGTTCTACGCCAGTGCCGGTGTGCGTAATATTGACGCCGCCAGCACCGGTTTGATCGGTTTCGCAAGTGAATTGAGTTCCGTTCCAGGTAATTTTGTTGGCCGGGCCATTACAAGCGGCAATTGGGCGCGAAGCCAAAAACACCGGATCGGTTTCCGCCGCATGATTGTCCACGCAAATGAACCGGCTGCCATCCCAACGGATCACTTGATCAGCGCCGCAGGCAGAGCCAGGCATAACCGTATTGCGCCAGGCAACAAAACGCGGATCTTGTTCGTCGAATTCGATCGATCCCATATCAATGCTGATTTTAATCGCTTTTTCGCATCCGGTAATGGGGCTGCCGCTTCCATCGGCTGTATCGTCGAATGGCAATGCATCATGCGCTGCCGGGGTTATGTCACTTGGAATAGCAGGGGCTGCGCCGCCGCCAGCCATATGGCCACCATGCGATGGAAGACCGCCGCCGCCCGAAGCTGTACAGCCGTCGCCTTCGCTTAAGATAATACCGGTGCCAGATTGCAACCGGCGGAAAGCCATTTTCTTATTCGCATCGATGCCGATGTAAATGCTTTTGGTGCCAGGTTTATCCGGCGGAGTATTCGGCACGCCGGCAATCATGTTTCCGCCAACGTTGATGCCGCCTTTTACCGGGACATCCATGGTGTTGCGGATAATGACGTTGCGGTTGACCAAATCATTGGTGATTTGCAAATTGCCATCCGCCGATCTAAGGCGACGGAATACCAATTGATTGGCGGTTGCGCCTTCATAAATTTCGCCACCAGGCAAACCAACGTTTGCGCCGCTGGTAATCGTGCCGCCGCCGCCAGGAGCGGCGGAGATTTCAATATAGTTTCCGTGGTCATTAATGTTGACGTTGGAGCCTTGTTTTAATCTTTTCAAGTTGAAAGTATTGCCGATGCGATCGCGGAAAATCGAACCTTCGCCTGGACCGACGTTGTCCATGTTGACATCGCCGCCGACGGAATTGATTTTGATCGAATTATTTGCGTCATCATATTCCAAATTAACATTACTGCCAGCGGTCAGGGTGCGGAATTTCAAATCGCTGACGACTTCATCGATATTGTCTTGGTCTGGAATGAAATTTTTATCGGCGAATAATTGAAATCCGGCGCCCAAATTGACGGCATTGATGGCCGGATCTTGTTCCGGTGTACAAACGAATTCGGTGGTGCCTTCATCGTTCTGATGATAGGTCAATTTATGCGTCTCCCATGGGCAATTTTGAAAACCGCCGACCAGATTGGTGATGCCTTGGCCTTGCATGTTAATCAAAGTTTCCATGGTGTACGCGCCAACGACGCGATCATCGGATGTAGTATATAAGGTACGAATTTCATCCGGTTCTTTTAAACGGATAATGCCATCATCTTCGACGGTCAATGCATCGCAAGTAATTTCTGATACACTATTTTTGCCGGGATCGATAATCGCGGCGGATGGAGCGCGCATCAATTGCTGATAAGTCAGGGCAGCGTCGATGTTGATGCGAACTGGGGCGCGATCTCTCGTGGGGACATAGCTACTATCGCGCGGTTCCGCATCATAACCATTATCCCATACGCAATAGCGGAAATAATTTCCAGTTGGGGTTGTTTGGGTGCCAAATTCGGATGGAATCAAGCCGCCATATTCGGCAGTGAATTGAGTGGTCAGGCGCGGCAAAGGCGGGAAAAACATATTGATCGCGGAAAGTTGGCCGCTGCGCGCTATACTGTTGATCAAGCTGTTGACGGTCGACGATAATTGCATCCGGTTATTGACCGATGCCGCCGTGCGAGTGGCGACGTTTGCGCTGGTGGTCATATAAGTCACCCCGGCGCCGATCATGGCGACGGCGGCGAGCGCGTAAGCAAGCATAAAACCCGAATTTTTCTTGGATTTGCCTTTGCTAATGATGACCGGGGTCATATTATTCTCCATATCCAATAAGTGCCATTTTTATAAATATATATTCACGCAAATGTTATTTTTACGTTCACTATCAGGATACAATACTAATATGACGCTGTTATTACAATATAAGTAATATTAGTACTATTGCGATTGTTTTTGAAAATAGTAAACCCGGCCAATATGGCCGGGTTGGTTAGTTGCGTGGAAATTAACGAATCACTTTTACGTCGGCGGCAACCATGTTGTTACCGCTCAATGCATGAGTGCGATTCAATGTTAATGTTGCACTGGTTGCGCCAGATGGAATTGGAATAAAGTCAGTATCCGAAATTCCAATATTGCCGTTTGAAATATCCGAATATTTATCGATTTTGCAGAGCAAAACATCATCGATCATTCCTGCATTGAATCTAATTTTAGCAGATACAGAATAATTGGTGCCATCATTCATGTATACTTTGCACACACTCTCCACTTTTAAGAATTTAGCAGTCGTGTCAAACGGAATATTTTGCGCGGTCGTCAGCGCCCCACCGCCATTTAATTCAATATAAGTTGGATCGGAATAGGTGCTGCCAACCATCGCCGGACCTTGCACCGCACCCTCACTCAATATACTGCCCAGCACTTGAAGGTTTTGTAATTTCAAATCGCCGAAACCATCATGGGTGCGCAAAGCCAAAGTGTTGGTTGGATCCATCGCCGTGGTTCGCAACGACTTCATTAATATCGAATAGTTGCCGTTTGGATCGTTAGCGACCGTTGGATTCGCGTACAACATAAATCCGCGTACATATTCATGGCGATGCGCCGGTTCGGTACGGAAGAAGTTGATATCGACGCCAGCATGCTTGGTCGCAATACCGTCATAAGCATATAATTTTTCAACGCCAAGACGCGAGTGTTTGCCAAGGGCAGAATTGTACAGATAGAACAGATTATCCACGTTCATAGCGTCGCGATTATATACCGGAAACTGCTGTGCGGTTTCCACAGTTTCTGAACCGTTAGCAGGCTGAATACGCATGACATAATTTGGATAAGTATCCGCACCGCCGCTTCTTTCCGGACGGCGAATATCCAACATGCCGCGAACAATAGTTTGGTTTGCGGTAACCGAAAATTCCGGTGGCCAAACGTTGTTGTTACGAATGCTGACGCTTTGTCCGGTTTTTGCATTCAGATTCACATGACCATTAGCTTCCATGGTCAAATACGATTGATTCTGGGCCGAATTATAAAAGAAAGCTGCCGATCCAGCGCCGGATGCTGCATGCATGCGGGCGTTGTTGGAATTGACGCTGCCCTGGGCATCCATATTGCCGCTGGTTCCAAGCCAGGTGGCGCTGATATTGGTTGCATTCAAAGTATGCGTTGTCATCAAACCTTGACCCGAATTGTTCCCCATCGAAGCGATGGTAGAGCCGTTATGAATGACACGGAACGCGGTATTGTTGATATCCGTTTTAATTTGATTGCCGCCACTTGCGTCGCGTGCGACGAAATAAGTGCCGCGAGTCGAAACTTCGCCGTCGGATCGAATATTGCCCGTGGTTGAAATATCGCCATTATTGGCCAGATGAATTTCTTCGCCATTGCCCCAAATCGATAGACGTGCGCCAGTACCAAAAATAGACACGCCGTTACCGCCAGAGACAGATAAACGATAGTTGCTATCCAAAGTTCCGCCAACACCGAGCGCTCCGTCCGCCATGATGCCGCCTGCAACATGCAGTTTCATCGATGGTGTGGTGGTGCCGATACCGACATTACCCGCCGGAGTAATACGCATTTTTTCCGACCAACCCGGATATCCGCCCGCCGTTGGAACATCAGTCACGGTGCCGAATCTTAAATTATTGGCCGATGGATAAACAAGGGCCGAATTGCTGTGCACCATCATAAAATTGGAAGCATCGTTGTAAGCGACGATATCGCCCCTCGCATCTAATTTGCGGCGTGGGACATTGGTGCCGATACCAACATTGCCGGTATTATAATAAAGGTCGTTGCCATTGCTCGACCATTGGTTGGAGCCGCTACCGCTGACAATAATGCCACCAGCACTTTCCGAAATCGTCACGCCGCCTTGGCCAGAAATACGTTTCAAGCTTAAGGTTGCGGTCGATCCACTTTCCGCCGCCAAAGCCGTACCCGCGCCAGTGTGGTTCACCATCAAGGTTCCACCCGAAGCGCCGCCGCCGGTGTAATAACCGATCAAGCGCAACGATACGCCCCAATTCGCAGCACCGCTGAAGTTGGTTGGAATTTGAATGTCGAATTTACCATTCGCGTCAACGGCAACAGCCGCTTGCGCTTCGTAAGTGTTTTGAAATCCATCCGCATATACGCGACCGATTGGAATAACGGCGCTAGTGCCGAATTCGCGCGATTGAACTAAAACTTCTCCGTTCGCCGAATTATGTTTGCGCACCAACACCGATACTAAAACCGTACGAGCTGAAGTTGGAACCGCCGGAGCGAGAACGCGAAGATCTCTCGTCGTCCACGGTAAAATGCCGGAGCAACGAACGATGTTGCCATCGGTTTCCGCATATGATTCGCAAGATGCGCCGCCGGGCATGCCGGAGGCCAATAAATCGATCGGAGCGCCTAAGAACGCAATCGCCGTTCCGCCACCGCCGCCACCGCCAGTTTGGTCGGATTCGCAAGTAAAGCGTGTGCCGTCCCAGGTGACTTTATTATTGGTGCCGCTACAAGCAGCACCCAAGCGGGATGCCACAAATACCGGATCGGTTTCAAGACCCGCCAAAGCGGTACATACAAACTGCGTGCCGTTCCATTTTACGATTTCGTTTGCTGCGCAAGCCGCTGTAGGACGCGAAGCGACAAATATTGGATCGGATTCTGTAAGGCTGTTATTCACGCAAACAAAACGTGTTCCATTCCATTTCAAGAATTCATCAGCACCGCAAGCCGTACCCGGAATAACCGAATTTCGCCAAGAGACAAAGCGCGGATCTTGTTCGTCGAACGTGATCGATCCCATGTCGATACTGATTTTAATCGCTTTTTCGCAGCCAGTGATTCCGCTGCCGCCGCTTCCATCATCATCCACATCGCCATGCGGCAGGGCATCATGCGCGGCCGGTATCGCGGGCGCGGGGCCGGCTGGAAGTGCAGGACCGCCAGCAGCAGGAATGCCAGCTCCAGCTCCAGCTCCAGCTCCACCGCCGCCGCCGCCACCGCCACCACCACCGCCGCCAGAGGCAGTACAACCGTCGCCTTCACTTAAAATAATTCCGGTACCAGATTGCAAGCGGCGGAACGCCATTTTCTTGGCATCATCGATGCCGATATAAATGCTTTTGGTGCCAGGTTTGTCTGGCGGCGTATTTGGAACACCGGCAGTAATTCCGCCGCCCACGTTGATGCCGCCTTTTACCGGGACAACCATGGTATTGTGAAGCACAATATCATCGCCAACCGTTTTTACGTCGAAATTGGTGTCGGCCGATTTGATACGGCGCAGTTTTAATGTCGAGCTAACCGGTTCTTGTAAAATAAGACCTGGGCCGGTACCGATATTTTGCGCTCCAGTAATGACGCCACTGCCGGATCCATCGAAACCAAGCACAATGTGATCGTTATTTTCACTGATGGTAATCGCAGGAGAAGCGGAAATGATACGGCGGAATACGAATGGACTGGATGATCCATCTTTATATACGCGTGCACCACTTACATTGGCGTTGGCAACACTGGAGGAAGAATCGGCTACGCTGATATCGATCGTGTCACCAACAACGTTCAAGGTGGCTGCGCCGCTGGCCGTCAAGGTACGGAATTGCAGCGGTTTAGGCATATCCCCGACATCGCCTTCATCGAGGTTGTCCAACACATCATCTTCTTCATATTTAAATATATTGGTGCCGCCGCCCACATTGGTGGCGGTGATTTGCGGATCGCGTTCCGGCACGCATGCAAATTCTACCTGGCCATCATTATCGCGGTAAATCAATTTTTCGCGCACTTCATCGCAAGTAGAAACACCGGAAACAAGATTCGCCGCGCCTTTTCCGTCCAAATCGCGCGCTGCGGAATCGGTGAATGCGGCCATCACCCGGTCATCCGAACCTAATGATTGCAAAGTTCCATTGATGGCGGCAACGCTTTTTAATGTGGTCAGGTCGCCTTCTGTTTCTGTTAATTGTGCGCAGGTAATTTCAAACTGGCCGTTTTTGCCCGTAACGATTAATGCAAAAGAAGGAGCATTGCTTACTTGGCTGTGCACGGAATAAGTTTCGTTAATCGAATCAGGTTGAACATCACCTTCTTCGAAGTTCATTTCTGGATTGCCATTGCTCCAGGTACATTGTTTGATTGGGTTGCCCATTGGATCATATTGCGATCCGTATTCCGAACGTACAAATCCGGCGCCTGGTTCGTGATCAAAACGACCATCACCTCTTTTGGCAGGCTTAACTTGGAAAATATTTCCGGCGTGCATATAACCGTCACGAACAATCGCATTGGTTAAGGCAGATATGGTCGAACTAAGTTGGGCGCGATTGTTAATGGTGGCGGCTTGGCGACTGGCATTTTGTGTGCTGGTGGTGCTAAGGACCAGAGCCCCTGCGGTCACCGCTAGGATAGCGAATACATAACCGAGAGCGAAACCTGCTGATTTTTTGCTATTGGAGGTCCGAAAAATGCCCATTTTAAATCCCCTAACCGATAAAAATTAATAAAAACAATAACTTAATAAATAACATAAAAGTGATAATATACTCCTGGTATATTACCCATTAGGATACACTCCTATTATTACATTTTCGTGACGCACCAAGGCGCAAATTACGCGCACTGCCCAATAATTTAGAGGAATTTTGTTAATAAATTGCCAAAACAGCGCGTTAATGCAGGAAAACAAAGCAGTTACCTTGGATTGCGCGATATATATAGGTGTGCTACGCCAATTCTAAGAAATTCATTAATTATTATTAAAGGTAGGATCATGTCCGACATCAAAACCCGTCTCAGCGAAGCGGTAAAAGAATCCATGAAAGCGCGCAACGAACACCGCACCACCACCTTGCGCATGGTGATCTCGGAAATCAAGAAACGCGACATCGATAACGAGATTAAGGGCAAGCCCGCTTTGACCGATGCGGAAGCCATGGCGGTGTTGTTGACCCTGGTCAAACAACGCAAAGAAAGCGCGGCGACTTTTATCCAAGGCGGCCGCCAGGAATTGGCGGATAAAGAAAATCTGGAAATCACCATGATCGAAGAATTTTTGCCCAAGCAAATGGGCGAAGCGGAAGCCAAGGAAAAAATCAAAGCGATCATCGCCGAAGTCGGCGCAAGTTCGGCCAAGGATATGGGTAAGGTGATGGGCGTTGTTAAAGAACGCCTGGCAGGGCAAGTCGACATGACCAAAGTGAGCGGCTGGGTCAAAGATAGTTTGGCGGCATAATGGCCGGAAATTTTCCGCAAAATTTTTTAGACGAGCTGCGTAACCGCACCTCGATTGCGGAACTTGTTGGGCGCAGCGTGAAATTGACGCGCAAGGGCCGGGAGTTTTCCGGCCTTTGTCCGTTTCATTCCGAAAAAACGCCCAGCTTTACCGTGTCGGAAGAAAAGCAATTTTATCATTGCTTTGGTTGCGGCGCGCATGGCGATGCGATCAGATTTTTAATGCAATCGCAAAACCTATCCTTTGTCGATGCGGTAACGCAATTGGCGGAACGCGCGCAATTGGAAGTGCCTAAAACTCAGGGCCGCGTTGAAGATCCGGCGGAAGCCGAGAAACGCAAGCGTTTATTGGTTTTAACGGCGCAGGCGCAATCCTGGTACACGCAGAATTTGAATCATGCGCAATTGGGGCAGGGCGCGCGCGATTATTTGGCGCGGCGCGGTTTGACCCCGCAAACTATTGCTCAATTTAGTTTGGGATTTGTGCCCGATGAACGGGATGGATTATGGCGCGCCATGTCCAAATCCGGAATTGATGTCAATTTGGCCGCAGAAACGGGATTGGTAATCAAGGCGGATGCGCGCGAACCGTATGACCGGTTTCGCAGCCGGGTTATGTTTCCAATCCATAATTTGAAAAAAGAACCGATTGCTTTTGGTGGGCGTATTTTTGGTGACGGTGAGCCAAAATATTTAAATTCCCCGGAAACGGAATTATTTCACAAAGGCCGCACGGTTTATGCATTGCCGTTTGCAACGCCGGCAATGGGTAAAACCAGAACCGCGATTGTGGTCGAAGGATATATGGACACCATCGCCTTGCATCAGGCGGGCATTACCAATGCAGTTGCTACGCTTGGCACCGCGTTGACCGAATCGCATGTGGAATTGCTGTGGCGCTATGCCGATAGAATTTTATTGTGCTTTGATGGGGACTCGGCGGGATTGCGCGCGGCGGAACGGTCGATCGAACGAATTCTGCCATTGCTGCGCGTTGGCAAGGAAGTGCGGTTTATCACGATTCCAGCGGGGTTTGATCCCGATACGTATGTTCAGGCCAAGGGCCAAAAAGCGTTTATGGATTTATGTGCCGCCGCAACGCCATTTCATGAAAAAATTGCCCAGGTTGAATATCATTTAAAACCGGTCGACAGCCCGGAATCGGAACGCGATTTGTATAAACGCCTGGCGCAAAAATTGGCGATGGTGAGCGATGAAAATCTGCGCGCCGATTATCGCCGCTATATTTACGATCAATTGAAACCGATGCTGGGATCCAGCGCGGCATCCGCGCCATCTGGTTTTTCCGGTAGGGCCAAAAAATTCGTCAAAGGCGCGTTTACGCGCAACGCGACCCCGGTGCCACATAATATCCATCAATTGCGCAAAAATAGCGATGTGGAACGGCGCGAGGCCGAGGCATTATTGGCGGCGTTATTGCTGTATCCAAAATTGCTGGCCAGCCACAGCGAGGATTTGGGCACTTTATCGTTCGCCGATCAGGATTTGGAAAAATTGCGCGTGCGGTTGATTGATTTATCGCATCATGCGGATATTGGTGAATGGGAAAATTGTTTTCCTCAATTCGATTCGGAAGAACGCGATCAGGTGGAAGAAATTTGCGAACGCGCGCGGCAAATGTTGCGTTGGTTGCAACAAGACGATCAGGATTTAATCGAACGCTGGCGCCAATTATTGTTCGCGCACCGCACTAAACAAGATGCAACCGTACCGCAATCCATTCCCGAAGGCGAATTCGATGAAGCCGCGTGGGAACGTTATTCTCGCCAATTGCAACAAGATATGGATACGCAGCAAGACATTCAAAATGCGCTGCTTGGCACTGGCAATAAATGATTGTAGTTATAAAGTTCTGCCGATAATTCGAAGAAAATAAGTATTTAACAAATATTGATCGGCTATCACCGGTTTTTCTGGATCGGCTTTTTTTTGTGGTTGCGGCGCAGGCTTGTTATAAAAATGCCGTATTAGATTGTGGCGATGATTGTGTCCAGCTGGATGCGTTATGGGACCATATACCACATTGCGGTTTAATTTTGACTGGCGGGGAAACCTTGCTTGGCGAGGTAATTTTGGTTGTGACGCCGGTTGTTCCAGTTGGCGTTTAATGCCAGGCGCGGTGTTGATATATTCGTCAACTTTCATATCCAATAAGATCGTAGCTAGCCGATGATTTATTGCATCGTCAAAGGCGTCGGATAAAATTTGCACTTGAAATAAATATTGAACAAATAATTTCCATTGTGCCGCATGAGATAATTTTTCGGTCGGGACAGAAGATAATTTTTGCTCATTAATGACGCTTTTAATAATGCGACGCTTTAAATTGAAAGCGCCGCTTTCAAGGGCTTCTTCCGTGTTGGCGCAATTGCGCGGCGCGAACAGCATCAATACGTCGTCGCGCGTTTTGCAAAATGAGGGAATATCGGGCAATACAATTTCTGTCATCGAACGGATGCAATACGCCTTCAGTTATTGGTTGGTAAAATCCCAGTTCTTATTTTTCTTTTTATTTATTATTATAACCGGCGCGACTTTGGATACAGTTGCGCTGGACAGATGCGTATAGCGAAAACAGGGCTTTCAAACAAGTAAAATATTCTAAATCCATGAAATACATACGATTTTATGACTTTTCCCAGGGTTCCCCTTGATATTGAGCTTGCATAAGCTATTGAAATCACCTAAAAAAGACGATCGCGTAGAGGCTGGATAGTCCTGCGGATTACACTATTTCTATATTCGTATCTATTCATTTGATACGATTTTATTTGGTATGGGCAGGGGGCAGCATTGCAATCTAATTTGGCAGTCAAAGTGAACATGAATAAAAAAAGCAAATCAGAATCCGAAAAAACCCCAGAAACCGAAGACGCTCCTTTGCTGAAAAGCCAGGCTTCGGGAATGAAAAAATTAATCGCCAAGGGTAAGGCACGCGGTTATGTCACTTATGATGAAATCAATCAGGCTTTGCCACCAGGCAAATTAAGCGCCGATGCCATCGAAGACGCGCTGGCTTCATTTTCTGAAATCGGCATTAATATTATCGATGCCGATGCCGAAGATGTCGATGAAGTAGTTGCCGACGCGCCAGTCAAGAAAACCAAAGGTAAAAAATCCAAAGGCGGCGAAGAATCTTCTGAAGACGAAGAAAATTCCGACGAGCCCGAAGAAGAGGAAGAAGACGAAGACGGCGAAGGCGAACAACGCGGTAACGTCAGCAACGAAGCCGGCCGCACCGACGACCCCGTGCGCATGTATTTGCGCGAAATGGGCCAGGTGGAATTATTGTCGCGCGAAGGCGAAATTGAAATCGCCAAGCGCATCGAATCCGGCCGTGAAATGATGCTCGGCTGTTTGTGTGAATCGCCATTGACGCAAAAAGCGTTGGCGGAATGGCGCAAGGCGCTGGATCAGAATAAAATTCTGCTGCGCGAATTGATCGACCTCGACACATCTTATGGCGCTGAGGAAGAAGAAGTCGAAGAAGAAGAAGCGCCGCCCGCGCCGCCCGAAGATGAAGAAGGCGCAGAACCAGCGGCCGAAGCGACCAAAGCCGTGCCGGAAGCGCCGGAAGAAGAAACGCCCAGCCTTTCGTTGATGGAACAGGCGCTGATCCCGATTATCGGCGAAGCGCTGGATAAAGTGTTGGGCCTTTATAAAAAATTCCGCGGATCGCAACAAAGTAAAATGGATTCGATTGCCAAAGGCACAAAAATCGATCCACGCACGGAAAAAAACTACGAAAAACTGAAATCCGAAATTATGGCGGAAATCGTCGCGATGAAATTGGCGCAAAGCCGGATAGAACAATTGGTTTTGCAATTGTACGATATCAATAAAAAAGTCGGTCAGTATGAATTGCAAATGATGCGTTGGGCCGAATCGTGCGGCGTCAAGCGCGAGGAATATATTTCCTGGTACCAATCGCAGGATCCGGAAAAAATCAGTTCCAAGAAATTCGGCAAAATGACCGGCAAAGGCTGGCCAAAATTCGCCGAAAAACATGGCGAGCATATCGACAATATCGTCAAGGAATTCAAAGTCATCGCCGAACAGGTGATGTTGCCGCTCGCTGAATTCAAACGTATCGTTGCGTCGGTTCAGCGCGGCGAACGCGATTCCAATCGTGCAAAAAAAGAAATGATCGAAGCCAATCTGCGGCTGGTCATTTCGATTGCCAAAAAATACACCAACCGCGGCCTGCAATTCCTGGATCTGATTCAAGAAGGTAACATCGGCCTTATGAAAGCGGTCGATAAGTTCGAATATAAGCGCGGTTATAAATTTTCGACCTATGCCACATGGTGGATTCGCCAGGCGATCACGCGTTCGATCGCCGATCAGGCGCGTACCATCCGTATTCCAGTGCATATGATCGAGACGATTAATAAATTGGTGCGCACTGGCCGTCAGATGTTAAACGAAATGGGTCGCGAGCCAACACCCGAAGAATTAGCCGCAAAATTGCACATGCCACTCGATAAAGTGCGCAAGGTGATGAAAATCGCCAAGGAACCGATTTCGCTCGAAACCCCGGTTGGCGACGAAGAAGATTCGCAGTTGGGCGATTTTATCGAAGACAAACAGGCGGTGATTCCAATCGACGCCGCGATCAACGCCAATTTGCGCGATGCCACCACCCGCGTTTTGGCCACCTTGACCGCGCGCGAAGAACGCGTTTTGCGCATGCGGTTCGGTATCGGTATGAACACCGACCACACGCTCGAAGAAGTGGGTACGCAGTTTACGGTAACACGTGAACGTATCCGCCAGATTGAAGCCAAAGCATTGCGTAAATTGAAACACCCATCACGGTCGCGTAAATTGCGCAGTTTCTTGGATACATAAATACTGAATATTGAGATATAAAAAAACCGATCAACAATGATCGGTTTTTTTGTTTTCAAGCGCACATGTAAAATTATCTGCCACCCATTTCCACAAGCACTTTTTGTGTTGCGGCTGCAAGGGTTGCATCGCCACTGCCGGAGTCCGGCGCTGAGCATAGGTTTGAGAAATTGTACATATAGCTGACGCCATGATCCGCACCGGTGCTGCGTGGGCGTGGGCCTGCGCATCTTTCCGCTTCGATCAAACCGCCAATATTTCCGGCCATGGTGCTGTCGGCGGATGTTCCGGTGTAACCAAGGCCGCGGCTGCTATTGCTGTATCCGATCAATTGCGCTGCCATACTGTTCGGCGATGTGTTGTTGGTTCGGTGCGCCTGCGTCACTCCTAATTTTCCCAATAACGTTCGGGCGTGTCCCGGCAAGTTGTTGCCGAATACGGTCAATAGGGGAATCAGCTTTGCCGCCGTTGCGTCTTCGAATCCTTTGATTTTTTCTTGGGGCAACATGCTGTCGCGCGGGGCGACTGTTTCACTGATGCTTTTTTTTGCATCTGCAATCGGCGCCCATAATTCGGCGATCTGCGTGCGAAGTTTTGCGGCCTCGGCCGGCATGCCGACTTCTTTTGATTCATACGCCCTAGCCATTTCCGCCATCAAATTTGCCGCCAAAGCGGCGATGTGCGTAACGTCCCTGAATGATAATTTTTGAGTATGCCTTGTCATTTTTATCCTGTAACTAATTGATTAAATTAAGGTATAAACTATACCCGATAAAGAAACGATTGTCAATGGGGTATAATTTCATATAGTAAAAAAACAATTTTGACATGAAATCCTATCGCCAAGAAATTATTTTACATCTGCCCACGCGGCGCGGGTATGTGAATATCACGCCCAAGGTGGAACAATGCATTGCCGAATCCGGCATTACCGAGGGTCTATGCCTGGTTAATTCCATGCATATTTCATCCAGCGTTTTTATCAATGACGATGAACGCGGATTGCATCACGATTTTGAAGTGTGGCTGGAAAAACTAGCACCGGAAAAACCGCATAATCAATACCGCCATAATGACACCGGCGAAGACAATGCCGATGCGCATTTAAAACGCACCATTATGGGCCGCGAGGTTGTTGTGGCGATTACGGGTGGCGAACTCGATTTTGGCACCTGGGAGCAAATCTTTTACGGCGAATTCGACGGCAAACGCGACAAACGCGTTTTGGTCAAAATCATCGGCGCTTGATTTAAGCTCTTTCGCGCGCGCCTTGGCGTAATAAATGTGCCCGGGCGGTGGCATTGGCGAGATCTGAAACGTCGCACAATACCTCTTTGTGTGCTTGAACGATATCTGCCGGCTTTAAAAGGCCTTTTGATACCAATCCAACACATAGTCCTGCATTGAAATTATCACCCGCACCCACAGTATTAGAACAATCCAATTTTTTGACAAAAGAATTTATTTCAAATGATCTTTCAGGCTGGAATAGTGTAGTGCGCTTGCTGCCATCGGTAACGATAATGGTCGGCGTACCGTCATTGCGTTGGATTGTATACGCCGCGGCATTGTGATCTTTATCTGGATAAATAATCTTTTGATCTTCATCGGACATTTTTACGATATGGGCGAAACTGGCCCATGATGCAAAGTTTGCGCGGTATGTATCTAAACTTCCAATCAAACTCGGACGTACATTGGGATCCAATATTGTAATGCATCCGGCAGTATGCGCCGCTTTCATTGCACGAAATATATGGTCTGCATCAGGAGATAAAACTGTGCTGATTCCGCCAAATACAAATAAATTAGGAGGCATTTCTGTGACCAGTGATTGTACAATTTGTGGAAACCGGGCGGCGGTTTCATCTTTTGTTTGATGATTAAAAGTAAAACCATTTTGGTCTCGCCCACGCGCATCGGTGCGTGTGACAAGTGCGATCGTGCTGGCAACGTTGGTAGCGATAGCACGCTCCAAATCAACGCCGGCGGATTCCATCGCCGCGCGAATACGCTGGCCAAGAAGGTCTGTCGACAGGCGTCCGATAAATCGCACGCCGACGGATAAGCCCATTTCGCGCGCGGCATGGGCGGCGCCAATGGCGGCATTTACCGCGCCGCCGCCGACCGAAAAGTCGAACTGCATGCGCCCATCTTCGCCCATAGGCAATTGCATGAAATCGCCGACTGCTTCGCCCACGATATTGATATATGCTTGTTTTTCTGTTGTCATGGCCTGACCATTTTATTTCTATTGAGAATATTTTTTCTCTTATAAAAATATATACTCGTTTTGTCAAACCAGAATTTAGGCCAAAAGGGGCATTACTGCCAAAAAGCAATAATAATTCGCGGAATAATTATTTCAAATCTTCGATGTAATTCAAATCGCGGTGGAATGTTTCTTGCTGCCGCATCAAACACCAGAACGCCACGATCAAGGTTGCACCGGCAATCATCGCCGATCCGCCCAAAACGCCGTAATCCGGTTTCAAATATTGAAACATCATGGTGATTGGAATAATGCTGGCGCGGATAATGTTTGGCGACGATGTGGCGATGGTGGCGCGTATATTGGTGCCAAATTGTTCCGCCGCGACTTGCACGAATAAAATCCAATATCCGCCGGCAAAGCCCCAGAACAAACACGCGGCATAATACGCCTCTATACTGTGGCCGCCAAATTGGTAAAATAATCCCATCGCGGCGCAAAACATAATCAACGCCGCCCATAACGCCTTTAAACGGCTTTGCGCTAATTGCGCATAAAGCCCAAGCGCCGCCGCGCCCAAACTGAATCCGATATAGGCGAACAACACCGCATTCGCGGCGGTTGGCGTTGGTGTCAATCCCAATGCCGCGCCGAATTCCGGCGCGAATGTCACCGGCAATCCGACAAAAAACCAAATCGGCAGGGCGATGCCCAATACAATCAACCATCGTTTCAACACGGACCAGGTTTTTAAAATGCGGAAAAATGCGCCTTTGGGAATGTGCGATTCCAAATCGCGGAACAAGGTGGATTCGGTTAAACTGAAACGCAATAAAAGCAACACCAATCCCATTACGCCGCCTAATATATAAGCATGGCGCCAATCGATCGATTGGCCGATCAACGCGCTGGCGACAGCGCCCAATAATCCCAGCATGCCGATTAATGTTGCGCCGTAACTGCGGTATCGTTGCGGCAATAATTCGCACGCGAGTGTAACGCCCGCGCCCAATTCACCGGCCAATCCAAGACCCGCGAAAAAACGCAACGCGGCATAGGTGTGTAAATCTTGTACGAATCCGTTGACCAAATTCGCCACGGAATAAAGTAAAATGGATCCGAGCAATACGGATAATCGTCCGCGCTTATCGCCCCAAATTCCCCACAACACGCCGCCGGTGAATAATCCCAAATTTTGCATGTTCAGCAAATAAATACCGCTGTCCAACAATTGATCTTCGGGAATGCCAATGTCGCGCAAACTTTTTACGCGCACGATCGAAAATAATAAAAGATCATAAATATCGACAAAATATCCAAGCGCGGCGATGATAACGGTAATCCATACCACGCGGTTGCTGGGCGATGAGGGTTGTATTGTATTGTTCATGAAATGGTCTTAACAGTTTTATTATTTTCTTTCAAATTATTATTTTGAAATAATAATTGACAGAGTATTAGGTTTATGATTTAAACAATCAAAATCAATAATAGTTATAATTAAGGGCACGAGAGATGAGAGCAATTTCAAAAACAGTCCATTTTTTAGGTGGGTTGCAAACCCATGGTCAGGGCGACAAAGCCACCATGTTGCACCAAGCATGCGAAGCCAGCAGAGTATTGTTTCATCCGATTGATTGGCAGAATCCAGAACATGGTCATATTGGTGAATGGGCGCAGGCTATTGTTGATGGCCTCGAACCGTATAGACCGGTCGATGTGAAACACAGAAAAGTATTGGTGGCTAGTTCGATGGCGGTATGGCCGGCGTTGATTGCGCTTGCGCAAATGGGTAATGCTGCCGTTGAGTTTGTCGATCATTTTGTGGCGGTATCCCCGGTTATCGATGCCACCGCCGCATTCGCCGATAAATTCACGGATGGAAAAACAGTGATCGAAGTTCCTTGCGGTGCGGATGTTCCCGCATTCCCGTTAACCCCAGAGCATGTTAAGCGCGCCGAACCTTTGTTGATACGCAAACAAGGTCATACTTGGATGGAACAAATATCGACAAAAATCGGGCTGACGGTTTTGGCTGGCCCGGACGACCAAAAGATTGGCAGCTCGCTGATGCGGATCTGGCCAAAGGGAGCCAGGTTATGGCCCGAAATGAGTGGCATTGCAACCGCGTTCAAACCCATAGAATTGAAAGCCGCTCATTATGTGCAAAACGAGGATGATACCAAACTCATCGTCAGCACAGCGGTACGCTTGGCTCTTCAAGCCAATATAAGATAAATTGGTTTTTTAACGCAAAACTTTCTCCGCGCGGCCTGGCGGCAACGGCGCACCTGCATTGTTTGGAATGCGGCGCGGGGTCAATGATTTTCCATCCTTGGTTTTACGCCGGGCGGTTGGGGTATTTTTCCCCGCACGTGTTTTTTTGATTTTGGATGGATGCCGGCGTTTGCCATCGGCCTTTAATGCCGCGCCTTCCTTGCCTGGCTGTTTGGCCGGGGTGGTGCGTTGCGGGCGGGCGGTATTGGGATTTTTTTTCCAGGCGGCTTTGGTCATGAAAACCTCGTTATTTGGGGAAGGGTTGTAAGGCTAAACATACGGAAAATTAAGTAAAAATCCGATATTGAATTACGCTAGCCGTCAGAGAAATGCGCTGCTATACATAGAACCACTGTTCACCGCACACTGTTCACTGTCACTGGTAAGGGCCTGTAGTTCAGCGGTTAGAACGCACCGCTCATAACGGTGTTGTCACAGGTTCGAATCCTGTCGGGCCCACCAATTCCCCCATTACAAACCCTCTCGGTTTATAATCACCTGCCGTGTGCAACG
>JACCDG010717058.1_pt1 | contig 96828 bp, 104 predicted proteins | sample 7442471 | NCBI WGS metagenome assembly JACCDG01 (sample SAMN15323444, study PRJNA562643) | freshwater metagenome | isolation source: river surface water | place: USA:Blue River Watershed | collected 2017-08-17 | reverse complement strand
TTCACACGATACGGAATCGAAGTGATAATAATCGAGAAGTTTCCTTTCTTGTCTTCAACAATCTCCGTTTCACCACGAACCACCACCCCACCACGTCCATTTGCGTACGCATGTGCGATATCCTTCTGGTTGAATGCAATACCTCCAAGCGGAAAATCAGGACCTTTTACAAACTGCAAGAGATCGTTGTTTGATGCTTCAGGATTCTCAATGAGGTGCGCTACCGCATCAGCAACTTCACGGAGATTATGTGGCGGAATATTCGTCGCCATACCGACAGCAATACCTAGAGTACCTGCAAGAAGAAGATTAGGTGCTGCAGCGGGTAATACTTCAGGCTCTTTCTTAGTACCATCAAAGTTTGGATGCCAATTGACCGTCTCTTTCTCAAGATCGCGCAAGAGTTCTTCTGCAATCTTCGACATCTTTGCTTCGGTGTAACGATATGCAGCAGCGCTGTCACCATCAATGGAACCAAAGTTACCTTGACCAAGTACCAGCGGATAACGCGTCGTAAAGTCTTGTGCAAGCTTGACCATCGCCTCATATACTGCAGCGTCACCATGGGGATGAAACGAACCGAGCACATCTCCTACCACTGTTGCTGACTTCTTGAACTTTGCCGTTGACGTAAGTCCATTAAGACGCATTGAATAGAGAATGCGTCGGTGCACAGGCTTCAGACCATCACGCACATCAGGAAGAGCGCGGGCGGTAATAACCGACATCGCATAATCGAGATACGCAGTGCGCATCTCATCGGTAATATTCTGAGTAATGATATTGTCCGATACAGGATGAGCGCTGCCATTGCCCTGACTCTCGCGTCCCTCCTCGCCTTTTGGATTACTGTGCTTCTTTGCCATATCTAGATGTTGGCGGGATTATAGCAATTAATTGTGGTTTTGGCTCGTGGTCGCAATCTGGATAGCGCGCGAAGTACTCGCAGTACTCTTGACTCCTTGCGTGGTGGTGGGAGTACTCGTACTTCCATGCTGAACCTCTCCGAGAGAGCCTAATCCTTCTGTAACCCCCTGATATGCTGGTTCCTCCTCTCTTGGAGTCGACTCTGATGGAGCGGTACGTAGTGTAGGTGTTGATGTCGTCACCGTCTCAAACTCAAATTCACCAAGGTCGGCAAACCGTGCTGGAAGTGCAGAAAGCCAAATAAGCGTAATGACGCCCGTCACCACACTCGCTGTCCCCAACGCATATTGCGCGCGAACAAGTGGTGACTTTAATCTGAGGCGCGTGAGAAAATCCATGTGCGCATGGGGGTGCTAATTTTTAAGAACGACGATCTCGCTCTCCATTTCAAGAAGATCTTTCTTCTTGATTGTGAGCTTATCAACAGGCTTTACCTCTACTCCCTCTTCTTTGAGAAAGGCCTTTACGGCATTTTCATTTCCATGCATTGGAATGATGCAACGCGCTTCAAGTTTTGTTGCAAGCTTTGATGCTGCAGGAACATCGAGCACATCCCCGCCTCCAATTGGCACAAAAAGGATATCAATATTACCAAGCTCACTCAAAATATGAGGATCAATAGTCTCGCTACCCAGAGCGCCAAGAAAAACCATATTAATGCTTTCAAGGGTGACTTGATACAAGGTGTTATATCGTTCAACACCTTCATACTGAGTCTTGATGCCGTAGCCACGCGCAGTCACCTCACCAATCTCGTATTCACCAGGACCATCAACAACAACAGGTTGCTTTGCACCGTAGGCCATTTCCTCAGCACCATTCATGTCGGGGTGATTCATGCTTATGAATACTGCATCTGCACCAAAGCGCGTTGGAGTGAGTTTTGATTGCTTTGAAATAGGATTAAAGACGAGCGTCGTATCTGCAAACGAAACCTTGAAACACTCCGCCCCGTGATACGTAATAACCATAGTGACACTATACTACAAGACAGCCATCGGACGTGCAAAGGATGCTACCGACAGGCTCTAGGCATACAGCCATTTCTGTGGTAGCATCCTCGCACCGTAAGGTAATTATCAGTTCTAACGGCATGAGGGTAATCCCGTAGTCACGCACACGGCCACGAGACACGGTTTCTGCGGACACCCATCGCCGATTACAACCAAAAATAATGTCAGAAGAAAAGAAGTCGATTCTTGATCGCGTTGCATCTTTTGTGCGCGGCGATGAATCAGTAGAAGTTACAGGAGGAGATGAACAGGACGAAGCGATAGACGAAGCGCGCGCACAAAGCCCAATGAATGCGCTTGTAGATGCAAGTCCTGTTGCTCCACGTGAGGGCGACCTTGTTGAAGGCCGCGTATCAGCAATTGGTCGTGCACGTGTATATATCGAGATTGCACCGTTTGGTATCGGTCTCATCTATGGGCGCGAATTCATGAATGCGCGCGACATTCTGCGTAAGGTGTCTGTAGGCGACACAATTGCAGCAAAGGTTGTCTCTGCAGGAAATGAGGACGGCTATATTGAGCTCTCCCTCAAAGAAGCGCGTCAAGCACTCATTTGGAGTGATGCAGAAGACGCAGTGAAGAAGCAAACCATCATGCACCTTCCTGTGCGTGAGGCAAACAAGGGTGGACTTATCCTTGAGTGGCAGGGTATCCAAGGATTCCTCCCTGCATCTCAGCTCTCTGCTGAACACTATCCACGTGTTGAAGATGGTGATAAGGACAAGATTCTTTCTGCGCTCAATGATCTCATCGGCAAGTCACTTGCAGTGATTATGATCACGGCGGACCAGAAGGAAGGCAAGCTCATCTTCTCTGAAAAGGGTCCTCAGGAGAAGGAGGAGAAGGAGGAGAAGGTAAGTCGTTACACCGTTGGCGACGTACTTCAGGGTACAGTTACGGGTGCAGTGGATTTTGGTATCTTTGTGAAGCTTGAAGAAGGTCTGGAGGGTCTTGTACACATTTCAGAGCTCGACTGGGGTCTTGTCGAAGACACACGCGCACTCTACAAGGTAGGCGACAAGGTTCAGGTAAAAGTCATCGAAGTGAAGGATGACAAGATTTCTCTCTCAATCAAGCAACTTAAGGAGAATCCTTGGGTTTCTGCATCAAAGAAATACCGAAAGGAACAAGAGGTGCCTGGCGTCATTATCAAGTACAACAAGCACGGCGCTCTTGCGTCAATTGAAGAGGGTGTTGCGGGTCTTGTACACATCTCAGAGTTTGCAAGTGAGGAGGAGCTTCGAAAGACACTCTCACTTGGACAGTCATACGACTTTACCATTACACTCTTTGAACCAAAGGATCAGCGCATGACACTCTCGTTTAAGAAGAAGTAATTACATTTCAAGAGGACATATAAAAAGACCCTCATACTGAGGGTCTTTTTATATGTCTCCATGTCTTAGTTATATGTATTCATTGCCGCAGAAACTCCCCTATCCAGTATCAAAGCAATAGCTTCTGCAGATTTGTCACACACAGCGCTCAGTGTTTTCTGCTCGCGTGACGAAAATGCACCAAGTACAAAAGAAGCAAGCTTGTCTCCCGTAGGACGCTTCACGGTTCCAAATAAGCTTGTCTTTGCAATACCCACTCGTACACGAATAAACTCGGTTGACCCCACTGCATCAATGATCGACTGTACGCCATTGTGACCTCCTCCACTTCGTCCTACCGATATGCGTAGCGTTCCAAAAGGCAGATCAATCTCGTCATGCACGACAATGAGTTGTTCTCTACTCACGTTTCGCTCCTTCATGTAATGAAGAACAGAAGATCCTGACTTATTCATGTACGTGGTTGGGAGCAGTACTCCAACTTCACTGCTTTGAAATACTCCTTCAGATAACAGACCGTTGAACGTACCTGACTTAACCAAATCAGGAAAGTGATAATTCTGTACAAAAGACTCAGCCACAAGCCAGCCAACATTGTGCCGCGTCAGCACATATTCATCACCAGGATTACCGAGTCCAACGATTATATACATGCGAAATATTGTACCGCATCACACAGAAATACGCGCGATTCTTCAAAAACTTGTGCGGAATCTTCTACGCGATTATAATAGTCAAAATAATCTTCTCTCGTATGACATTTTCTCCCACGCCAAATAGTTCTCTCACGCCTTCATCAGGAGAACAAATGCCTGTACGAGAGCCACAGAAAGAGAAAAAAGAGAGTCTCATTCACGAGATACTTCGTTTTGCATTCTTTGCACTCGTTATTGTACTTCCCGTACGTATGTTCATTGCCCAACCATTCATTGTCTCGGGAGCATCGATGGAAACAACATTCTCAACGAAGGAATACTTGATTGTTGACCAGCTTACCTACCATTTCGAGGAGCCTATGCGTGGTGATGTTATCGTCTTTAGATACCCTAAAGATCCATCGAAATTCTTTATTAAGCGTATTATCGGTCTTCCAGGAGACACCATACATATTGAAGGTTCTGAAGTAACTATTACCAATACCGAACACCCTGAAGGTATGGTACTCGAGGAGGCTTACATTCACAGCATGCGTGCTGGCGCAACCGTGAATGAGACCCTTGGCGTGGATGAATACTTTGTCATGGGAGACAATCGTGACGCAAGTTCAGATTCTCGAGCGTGGGGCGTCTTGCAACGTGACCACATCGTAGGACGAGCGTTTCTGAGGCTCTTCCCTCTCACGAAGGCAGATGTCTTTCCTGGGAAGTACGTTATCGAGTAGGAGTTACCAATATAAGATAAGGCGGGCATTATGGGATACAACATTTCAGTACAGAACTTCATCAAGTCCGCGGGACACACCGCACACCATTTTGGATTCTCCCCACTTGAACGTCTCAAACAGCATCCTTCATGCAAGAACTGTGAATCAAAAGTGCAGCACCGTGCAACCGCACAAGACCGTAAGAATGACTCACTCCACGGTCTCCTCTCTGGCGGCATGTGTTCTTACTTCGAACATAAGCTCAGCGCTATTGAAGGTCCTGTACTTTTCTACTCCATAGAGTCCGTGCCACGCTCAGGTGATGTCGCACTTTCATTGCAAGTATTCAATGTACGCAAAAGCATTGGTGAAGCACTCCTCATTCAAACTATCAGATCACTCCTCGCTGACCTTGGCGTTGATAACTTTGTAGTACGCATCAATTCGCTCGGCGATACGGACTCATCCACACGTTACGTACGTGATTTAACCAACTTCCTAAGGAAACGTGTTGACGAAATGCCCACCAGTGCACGCGAGCTTATGAAAGAGCATTCCATCGCTGCACTGATGCACCTTATCGAACGTGAGCATGATCTCGCACGTCGTAGTCCGAATCCGCTTGAATATCTGACTGATGCGAGTCGCAAGCATTTTCGTGAGATTGTGGAATTTCTCGATATGAGTGGTACACCATTCGAGATTGATCCAAAACTCGTGGGTAGCCATGATTGTTATTCGGATGCGCTCTTTGCTTTTGATCTTCTTGACGAAGCACGCGCCCCACTTACTGACAGCCCTTTTATGATTCGTGGTGGACGATACAGCACATTTGTACAGAAGATGTCGAAAACAAAAGTACCAGCCATCGGAGCACTCCTTGTTCTCAAAGACAAGAAGGCACCTCAATCAGTACCAACGCCTCGCGCACCACAGGAATCACCCGTATACCTCGTGCAGCTCGGTTTTGGGCCAAAAGTGAAAAGCCTCCTTCTTATCGATGAACTTCGTCGAGCTGGTATAAGCGTACGTCAAAACATTCTGAGCGATTCCCTTTCCGAACAGCTTCGTCATGCAGAGTCCACCAATGCACGCTATGCGGTCATTCTCGGCCATAAGGAGTTCATGGACGGTACAATCATCATCCGTGACTTGCATCAACAGAATCAGGAGCATCTCCCTATCTCAGGTCTCACGTCCTATCTTAGGAAGGTGACTGCGTAGCCCTACTTCCCGTCTTGCACAATACAATCCCACATGGTATCCTCACGCGGCATATGGCAGTAAATGTTGCAGTAAAGAAGAATAATCAGGAAAGCACCGCAAACCTTATTCGTCGCTTCACCAAGCGCGTACAGGGTGCTGGTATTCTCAATCGTGTCCGCAAAGATCGATACCACTCGCGCACAAAGTCTGAGCAGGTAAACCGCGGACGCAAGTTAATAAAGCTTGAGAAGAAGGCTAAGTACGAGAAACTTTTGAAACTCGGTAAGATACAAGAGCCAGTACGTGGCGCACGCCGATAATCCTCAACATATTTGGATACAAAAGACACCTCCCTCTGGGAGGTGTCTTTTGTATGCGCTATACTGATGCGCATGTCTTGTACTATTGCACACACCGTCGCAACCTATCCAAAGCATCCCTATGCAGCAATGAAAGATGCGATTCTTGGAAAGTCATATGTACTCTCACTTACATTCATTGGTGAAAAGAGAGCACGTAACCTCAATACGATATACCGCAACAAGACCTATGTGCCGAATGTACTCTCCTTTCCACTCAGTAAGGATGCTGGCGAAATTTATATCGCCCCAAAGGTTGCTACACGTGAAGCCTATAAGTTCAACTTAAGTCCGCATGGATACGCTGGATATCTCTTTATCCACGGACTTCTCCATTTGAAAGGGTACCCTCATGGGGCTACAATGGATAAAGCGGAGAAAAAATACATCGCACGTTTTGGATTGCGCTAAACGCGCGATTCTCGGCGTATCTCTATCTCCCTTCTTTTTTTAATGGCAAAGCACTTTATTACTGGAATTGATGTTGGCACCTACCAAGTGAAGGTGGTTATTGCGAGTGCTGAAGATAGTGACGTACAAAAGGGCGCTCCTCAGATCATTGCCACAGGATACGCTGAAAGTCGTGGTATGCGTAACGGCTACATCGTCAATGAGCAAGACATTGCTCGGAGTATTCGTAATGCTGTCGCACAAGCCGAGAAAGCAAGTGGCCTGCGCGTAAAAAAAGCTCATCTCTCTATGGGTGGTATTGGCATTGATGAGATGCAGGCACGTGGCGAATCCATAACCTCACGTGCTGACTCCACGATTACCCAAGTAGACGTTGATAAGGCTGTAGAAGCGAGTGAACTCTCCATTCAAGAGAAAATTCCAAATCGTAAGGTAATCCATGCCATTCCACTTGCCTTCATTGTAGACGGAGAGAAGATTCATGGTCGTCCTCACGATCTCAAGGGAACAAAGCTCGAGGTAGATGTACTCTTTATTACCGCCTTTGAACAGCATCTTAATGACCTCGTATCGGCCGTAGAAGGTATTGGCATCAAGGTAGAGGATGTTATAGCCTCACCGCTTGCAGGAAGCTTTGTGATGCTCACTAAGGCTCAGAAACGTGCAGGATGCATCCTTGCAAACATTGGAGCAGAAACAGTCTCTATTGTCGTTTTTGAGAACAGCACACCTATTTCAATAAAAGTATTTCCTCTTGGATCAAACGATGTAACAAACGATATCGCACTTGGACTTAAAATTACCTTGGAAGAAGCCGAGAAGATTAAGCGTGGTGGTATGACCTCAGTCCCCTACTCAAAGCGAAAGCTTGATGAGATAGTCTCTGCACGACTCTCTGATATATTTGAATTAATTGACGCTCATTTGCGTCGTATGAAGCGCGACGGACTCCTACCTGCGGGAATCATACTCACAGGTGGTGGTTCAAGCATCTCAAATATACAAGAGCTCGCACGCACCGCACTACGTCTCCCTTCTAAAGTGGCGACACTCGATCCAGGACAGAATGGAAAGGTAAAGGATGCATCATGGGCAGTTGGGTACGGACTCTGCGTATGGGGTCTCTCAGGCTCTGAGGAAGAAAGTGGCATTAGTCTCGCACGACATACTGGTGGCAGTATCTTGAATTGGTTTAAGCAATTCCTCCCCTAGAAATAAGGCTCCTGCGGCCATATTTTCAAATAAATACAAACGCACGAAAGAGAATTTTGTCAATATAGTGACAGAAGATTTTTAGCGCTGTATGATGGTGCCTACTTATTAAAGAGTTGCGGAGGTGCGCTCATAACATTAGCAATTACGATATGGAACAGATTAAGACAGACGTTGAATCATTTGCACGAATTCGCGTTGTTGGTGTTGGAGGTTCCGGAAGTAACGCAGTGAACTACATGGTTGGTTCAAAGGTGAAAGGTGTTGAATTCATTGCAATTAACAGTGACGCTCAAGATCTCCATCACTCGCTCGCAAAGCGAAAAATCAACATCGGAAAGAATTTGACCCGAGGACTCGGTGCTGGAGGAAATCCTGACATGGGTCGCCGTGCTGCAGAAGAAACACGTGAAGAGATTGCAAACGCTCTCAAGGGATCAGACATGATTTTTATAACGGGTGGTATGGGAGGCGGTACAGGTACCGGCGCATCACCAGTTGTTGCAAAGATCGCGCGTGAGACTGGCGCGCTTACTGTTGGTGTAGTTACTAAGCCTTTCCTCTTTGAGGGACAAGAACGTATGCGTTCTGCTCTTCAGGGTATTGAGGAGCTTAAAAAGGAAGTTGATGCACTCATCACCATCCCTAATGATCGTCTTCTCGCAATAGTAGATCGTGAGACGAGTGTAAAGGCAGCATTTGAGCTTTGTGACAGCGTACTGAAACAGGCAGTTGAAGGTATCTCTGACCTTATTACGATGCCTGGTATCATCAACGTCGACTTTGCCGACATTCGCAGCATCATGGAGAATGCAGGATCAGCGCTTATGGGTCTTGGTCTCTCTGCAGGTGAAAAGCGTGCTGAAGAAGCAGCTCGTGCAGCAATCAACTCGCCGCTACTTGAAGTTTCAATCACTGGTGCAAAGGGTGTACTCTTTGCTGTTGCAGGAGGTGACGATCTTGGAATGCTTGAGATTCAGGATGCAGCACGTATCATTACCGAGTCTATCGACCCTCATGCAAAAGTTATCTTTGGTGCAATTCGTGATGAGAAGTTAAAGAAGAATGAAGTCCGTGTCACCGTTATTGCAACAGGATTTCCAGAATCAGATATAAACCCACACATGGTTGCACCTGTTCGTGCCTTTGAACGAAGCACGCAACATGCAGAAGAGGCAAAGGAGCCAGTTCGTGGACGCATCTTTAATGCAATCGGTCTTCCACGATCAAACGATACCGAAATTCGTGAAGAACCAGTGTCAGTAACACGTGAAGAAGCGTCATCTCCAACACCTACAAAGGAACCTAAGCCAGTAGATTCAATTGAAGAAGAAAGTGATGATGATTGGGGCGCGGTACCCGCTTTCCTGCGACGTTCGAAGCTCAAGTAATTGAGCCGAACGGCGCAGCGCGGGTACCGCGGACTCATCGAGCACTTTTGCGAGCATCACACGAAGCAAAAGAGCCGATGAGTGGACCGTCCCTGTAAGGGACCCTTCCTGCATTTTTGCGACGTTCAAAACTGAAGTAAGTTTTGAACAGCAGAACCGCGAGCCACAGCGATGTGGCCAGAAAATAAGGAGCGCGGAGCGACTATATTTTCTGAGTCTGTCTCAAAATTCTATTCTGAATGGATCTTGAGACGTAAGAATCCATCCTGTCCTACTTCATTAAGACACCTAAAAACCCCGCGCTAGGCGCGGGGTTTTGTATTCCCTCCTTCTACGTTAGAATATGCACCAGTACGCATGTCTGAGCGTATATCTACTTACACCTAGTATCTAATACATGTACGATCTAATTATCATTGGTGGCGGTCCTGGAGGAGTATCTGCAGGTATCTATGCATCACGTAAGCAACTCAAAACCCTCTTTATTACCAAGGATTGGGGTGGGCAAAGCACTGTCTCACCTGACATCCAAAACTGGATCGGGACACCAAGCATCTCTGGCTCCGATCTTGCCAAAAACCTTGAAGGTCACCTTCGTACATATGCAAGTGAGTGGGTTACCATTATTGAAAATCAATTTGTTGTAAACATCGCAAAGAGTGATGTTGGTTTTACCGCAACCCTTGCTGACGGATCTGTACACGAATCCCGTGCTGTGCTCATCACCACGGGCTCAAATCGACGAAAACTCACTGTCCCTGGAGCTGAGACATTTGATAATAAAGGCATTACCTACTGTGCATCCTGTGATGGTCCCCTCTTTAGTGGTCAAGACGTAGTAGTTATTGGTGGCGGTAATGCAGGTTTCGAAAGTGCTGCTCAACTGCTTGCATATACAAAGAGTGTTACGCTCCTTCACCATGGACCAGCATTCAAAGCTGATCCTGTAACAGTCGAAAAGGTTCTTTCTCACCCAAATATGACAGGTATCGTAGGGGCAAAAACCAAAGAAATCAAAGGCACAAATTTTGTTTCAAGCATCGTATATGAGAAAGATGGTGTCGACAATGAACTCCCAACTGCTGGTATTTTTGTTGAGATTGGTCTCGTTCCAAGCACAGAGTTTGTTTCAAATCTTGTTGCACTTGACGAGTACAAGCGCATCAAAATTGATCCGTGGACCCAGCAAACAAATATCCTTGGCATTTGGGCCGCAGGTGATTGTACCAATATCAAATATCACCAAAACAACATTTCAGCAGGCGATGCAGTACGTGCGCTTGAGGATATCTACGTACATCTCAAGACGAAGTAATTCTCTGATACAGAGCAACAGAAAAACCGCCGACGGCTCGGCGGTTTTCCCGTATACAACGTAGAGCATATATCTTCCGGACCCTCTATGTCCTGTGACGGACATTAGTATGTGAAGAAATCACCACATCCGAAAGATAGCTATAGCTTCCCATCGCATGCCCTTTCATGTCAATAATCACCGAAGACCGTCTAAAAAGACTTACTATGAGCCACATTGTTGATAAACGTGTGTATAAATGCGTTCATAAGTCCGTGGAGAACTATACTTCAAAGAGCGTACCCACAAAGAATGCTACTGAAGCAGCAATACCACCGACCAGAACCACTTCAAGAACAGTACGGACAGGGTGTGTCCCTCCTACGATATTCCACTTCAAAATACCTAGAAGTACAAGTGCAAAGAGCGTGCCTCCTGCTGAAAATTGAAAGACTGTGTGTGGATCGAACGAGCCCATGAGCATAAATGGCAATAGCGGGATGACACCAAAGAGCGTGAACGAAGCAAAAGTCGCAAACCCTGTATAGAATGGATTCTCCTTTGTTGGATCTGACATATGTAGTTCATGACTCATCATGAAGTCTACCCAATACTGCCCATTCTTCCGATAGATTGCAGTGAGTGTTCGTGCATCTGCTTCTGAGAAGCCTTTTTGCATTAGGATAGTGAGGGTCTCCTCTGCTTCCTCGTCACTATTTTGTACAGACTCTTTCTGTTCCTTATGCCATGTATTCTTATAAAGACTCTGTTCTGAACGAACTGCAAGGAAATTTCCAAGACCCATAGAGACACCATCAGCAAATAGATTCGCAAGACCAAAGAGGAGTACAACAAGAAACGAGAGTTGCGTAGTTGTTTCATTTGAAAGTGCAGCCCCTGAAAAGCCTGCGACAACTGCAAAGGTCGTGATAATGCCGTCCACTCCTCCATAGATAACCTCCTTAAGATGTATCGCAAGCGGCGAACGCTTATGCTCAGTATGTAAATGTTTCTCAAGCTTCTCCGCGCGTGCTGTATGTTCCATGTCAAAAATGATAGCACAGGACCGCCAATACGATACAATACGCTCATGGTACGCATGGCGATTCTTCTCATTATCCTCACTGTGATGGCACTTGGCCTCTACCGTATAACAAAGCCTGTACCTCCTGGTGTCGGTGTCGTAAGTCCTCTATACCCCGTAGCCTCTGAGGCTGTACTCTTTCTTGCAGACAAGACCTATACGCATAAAGACGGGACGCGAGTACGTGAGCAGGAAATCTTTGATAATGTCTTTAGGCTCATCCGTGAGGCTGACTCATACGTACTTATCGACATGTTCCTGTTTAATGATTTTCTTGGTGCAGCAACAACCACACACCGTTTATTGTCCAAAGAGCTTGTTACAACACTTATAGAAAAGAAGAAAGAATCCCCTAACATCATCATTTGGCTTATCACTGATCCCCTTAACACCATCTATGGAAGCTACGAATCTCCCCAACTTACACAATTACGTAAGCATGGCATATCCGTCATCTTGACCAACCTCACTAAACTTCGCGACAGTAATCCGCTCTACAGTATGTGGTGGCGAACTTTTTTGCGGCACATGCCTAATATCGGAGGTGCATGGCTTCCTAACATGCTCGATGCCGAGAAACCAAAAGTCACCCTCTCCTCATATCTCACGCTCTTTAATTTTAAAGCAAATCACCGGAAACTCATTGTTGCTGACTCCATGAAAAATGAGAGTCGTATTTGGCGGACTCTCATAACCTCTGCAAACCCGCACGATGGTTCGAGTGAGCATAGCAATATCGCACTCATGATTGAAAGCGCTCCCCTTGCGTCGTCTACAGTCAGAAGCGAACAAGCTGTAGCTACCATGGCAGATGTAGATTTTCTCTCCCCCGCAATCGATACTAATGCGGCGATGGTATCTTCTGACATTTCTGTACAACTTCTCACCGAAGGTGCCATCAAGGATGCCGTGCTTGCAGGAATCGATCGACTCGGCACGGGCGATACTATTGACCTTGTCATGTTCTATCTATCAGACCGAGATATTATAAAAGCATTGAAGCGTGCCGCTGATCGCGATGTCGTTGTTCACATCATACTAGACCCTAACAAAGACGCATTTGGACGCCAAAAAGGTGGCATTCCTAATCGGTCAGTAGCACATGAACTCGTTGAGTCATCGCACAACATAACCGTGCGCTGGTGCGCGACAAACGGTGAACAATGCCACAGCAAGATGCTCCTCATGAAGAAAGAAAATGAAGTAGAGATCATACTCGGCTCTGCAAACTTCACTCGTCGCAATCTTGGTAATTTCAACCTTGAGACAAGCGTACGCTTAAAAGGACCAGATTCGGTAAAAGCAGCTATTGATGCACAGACATTCTTTACCACTATGTGGAACAACAAAGACGGCAACACATACTCATCACCATATGAGACCTTTGCAGAAGATACATTCTTAAAGACGATACTCTATCGTTTCGGTGAGTTCACAGGATTCAGTACGTATTAGCAAAAGATTAGCTATTCACTATAAGTGAGATGAGAAGTACTACTCCCGTAGCGCAGGCAAAGATACCAAGTGTATGAAGAAAAAGTCTCACTCCTCGCTCACGTTCTCCGTCAAGGAGCATGAGTACTGGCTTATAAAAGAAGAGATACGCCATAACGCCAACCGATAATACAAGAACCGAGAGTGCACCTATTGGATAAAGAATACTTTCTTGGTCACCACCAATCATGTTCGATCCCATGAATAAAAGTGATACAAGAACAACGATATAGGTAATCGCCAAAAAGGCGTTCTTGAAAGGGTTTTCAGTCATACTCTCTTGTAACACTCTTCCACCATCTTTCGTTACATAGTGTCACTTGTAAAAAACACTGAGTGCGAGAGAATATGTTTATGAAGAAACTGACAAAGAGGAAGACTTCAAAGCCTACAGACACCGTCACAGGTCGTATCAACAAAAAGGCTCTGTCACTACTGAAGCAATATCCAGAAGGTCTACAATGGTCCGAATTGCTCCGCAAGATCAAGGCCTCAGACTCAAGCTTCCATCCAAAGACTATCAACGGATGTGTCTGGAAGCTCACGGAGAAGTTTTCCGATCAAGTACACAAACCATCAAAGGGATTATTCCGTCTGAAGCAAGCAAAGTAGCAGAAAGTACGTTCAATCTTTATGAAGAAGCTTTCTATATACATATAAATCACTATGTTTACCCAAAAGATAGGATAGTTTTTGTATCGTAGACGATGAGTACTAGGCACATACTGAGAGTGATTTGTGGTACATGGACATTTCCCATAGACGCTTTACAAGCACAGCAATAGAGCTTATTGTACCCACGGACTGAACCCTACACAGAGGAGAGCGAGATGCCTAAGCAAGTGCTGCCTGACGAAGCTGCATTCAGCGGCTTCGAAAAACGTATCTTGGAAAGAAATTTCCGAGAAATGACTAGACCAGAGCTGCGGTCTGAATACATTCGCCAAGGACTGAAACCTCCGTACCATCGCGAGGGTCACGAGGTTTGCTTCGTATTTGAAGCAAATGGATACAAAGTGGTGGTATGGACCACGTACCTGAGAGATGCAAAGACTGCCCGCAAGATGGATGCGGGTCGAGTACTCATCCGCATGGGTGACAACGCTCTCTATCACGACCATCCGAAGCATCGGACTAAGAATTTTCTGGAAAATCTGCTTCTTGCGGCAACCATCGCCCAAGCACGCGTGCTGAATCGGCCACTGTGTCCAACATGTGATGCCTATATGCAGATGAAGAGAGGTAAAGGGCTGAAGTCGCGTTTCTGGGAATGCGCCATGTCGGCCCATCCACGACCAGTACGCATGTCATGGGATCACAATCTGCCCCCTGAAATTCTCAAGGTCGTGAAGAGAATCCGCAAAAAGCGGGAGCCGTATCGGAAGAAGCTCGCACGACAAGGAAAGAAGCCTGGTGCCGCGATGTTGAGACGTCGGCGGCACAAGATCAACAAGCTACAGAACAGGGTCTGATCTTTACAGACAAAAGGAATAGCTACCCCAGTCTCGCATGCGAGACTGGGTATTTTTGTATAGCTCTAGTACTCGCACAGATTGGTTGATCTTACAGAGAATCGGTGTCCAAAAGTAATTCACTACGTTCACAACTTTTACCTACCCGAGCATTTGTATTTCTGCATTACGGATAGCAGAAATATACAAATGCTTTTCAATTCTCCGACGCAAGCAAAACTATTTGCTTGCTTAGGTTCATGGCTAGTTTTCTCAACACGAAAAAGCACCATTTCTGGTGCTTTTTCGTGTTGAAAATCTACGCCATGACCCTACGGAGAATCGAACTCCGATTTCCAGGATGAAAACCTGATGTCCTAACCGTTAGACGATAGGGCCGTCCTTGGACCACGCAATACTATCGAAAAAACACAAAAAATGCTAGCGTTTAGCCTATTCGTGTTTTGGAAGCGTCGCATAGTGGTCTAGTGCAACGGTTTCGAAAACCGTCAAGGTATAAAAGCCTTCGAGAGTTCGAATCTCTCCGCTTCCGCCAGAATTGAAAATCGGAATGACCTACAAACTTAGGATTGTGGAGTAACTTAGAATCATTATCTACACAATAACCTGATATCAAGTTACTATAAGAATATGAAGAATAGAGATCAAATTTTCATAATCCACGGAGGAATGACTTTTAAGAGCAAGAAGGATTATTTGTCTTTTCTTAGAGACCGCAAAGTTTCAGTCGAAAAGAAAGTGTCTTGGAGTACCGAGTGGTTGGATAAGAGACTAGGAAAAGAATATGAAATCATTCGTCCCCGAATGCCTTTGCAGGATGATGCGAAATATAAAGAGTGGAAGATTCACTTTGAGAGATTTATCCCATTTCTAAAGAATAATGTAGTTCTTGTTGGTTCCTCTTTAGGTGGTACCTTCCTTGCAAAGTACTTATCTGAGCATAAATTCCCTAAGAAAATTAAAGGTGTATTTCTAATCTGTGCACCTTTTGATAATACTGTTGTGGGTGAAGATTTAGTTGGCGGCTTTACGTTGAAAGCAGACCTTTCTCAGTTGGAGAAGAGTACGAAGAATTTATACCTGCTTTTCTCTGAAGATGATGATATTGTTCCTGTCTCTCATGCAGAAAAATATAGACGAAAATTGAACGGTGCAAACATCGTTATTTACAAGAACAAGAATGGACATTTTAAGATCGCTGAATTTCCAGAAATTGTAAAAATGATTAAAAATCTCAAGAAGCGAAAATAACCAACCCCGACCCATACACCTCAAATTTAGTCTTGAAATAGTGCCAGAAATAGACTTATGGTACCTCACCACTCTGGTACTGAACCCACATGCACCGCACCTGTTTTAAAAGGCATCCCTTGTGGACAGCTTTCAAAAATAAAAGGACAGAGATTCGAAGACCTTGCTAGATATCTATCGAACCTTAATAATCTTGTTATTCCTTGCCATTCTCAATGATTGTGTTATAAACACGTTCCCCACAAGTACTGTGGGGTGTTCATTTACTTGGAGAAGCTATGTTGGATGAAGAAAAAGACAGGTATCCGAAAGGATTCCGAATACCGCACGGCTCCATGGGAGCAGCGTTTCTGAAACTCATTGCGGTCACCGTGGAGGCCTTCGGACCACCTCGTGACGACGTAGCTGAAAGCGCCGTCGTAGAGCTTCAGTGAGAAATCACGTGAGTCGTCTGAGGACGACTCACGTGATACGCAACCTATGTACACATGTCTTTGTTACAGTAGGTAGATTCCCCTATTAAGGATTCAATACATGAACAAAGTTCTTTCTACCCTTCGCCTCCTCGGCGAAACAATTGGTGCTGTACTCAGCGCTGTCGTATCCCCAGACTCCGCGCGCGAGATTCTGGAGGAATAATAGCCACCATACATCTACACCAAAAAGCCCTCATACTTCGGTATGAGGGTTTTTCCTTATTCCACCGTTACCGATTTCGCAAGATTACGCGGACGATCAACGTTGTATCCTTTTGCAACACCAACATAATATGCAAGAAGCTGGAGGGGTATGACCGAAAGTATCGGTTGGAGCATAGGATGCGTCTTTGGCACATACAGCACATCGTCTGCAATCTCTCTTACAGCACTATCACCCTCGGTTGCAATAGCTAAGACAGGAGCGCCACGAGCTTTTACCTCTTCAATATTTGAAATCATCTTTTCATAGACATCGTCTTGAGGAACAATTGCAACTACGGGAAAATCTGAATCAAGCATAGCGATTGAGCCATGCTTCAGTTCTCCTCCAGCATACGCTTCCGCGTGAATGTATGTAACCTCTTTAAGTTTAAGTGAGCCTTCATATGCAATTGGTGCATGAAATTTGCGTCCGATATACATTGCGTCACGATATCCTGCATATTTAAGTGCAATATTCTTAATATAATCACGTCCATTAAGTATCTTGCGTGCAAGCTGAGGAATCTCCGAGAGTGCGGTAGCAATTTCAATTCCGTCCGCTTGCGAAAGCCCTCTTTCGCGTCCAATGAGCAGTGTGATAAGTGCAAAGCCTACAAGCTGCGATATGAAAGCCTTAGTCGACGCGATACTAATCTCAGGACCTGCATGGTTGTACATGCCCGCATCAGTCTCTCGTGCAATCGTTGACCCTACCACATTCACCATACCCAGCGTTAAAAGCCCAAGCTCCTTCCCTTTTCGAACCGAAGCAAGCGTGTCGGCTGTCTCACCTGACTGAGTGATGGCAAGGAGTGCGCTATTTTTATGCGGAATGAATGCGCGATAGCGAAACTCGCTTCCGAGCTCAACATCTACAGGAAGGTGCGCGTACTCTTCAAGCATATATTTTCCTATCTGCCCTGCATATGCGGCAGAACCACATCCCACCACCAGCATACGATCGATCTCTACAAGCTCCTTAAGCACATCTTCAAAGCCACCAAGCTTCGCTCGACCCTTCTCAGGTACCAATCTTCCTCGCATAGTATTTTCAATCGTTTCAGGAATCTCCATGATCTCCTTCAAGAGAAAATGATCGTACCCTTTCTTTTGTAATTCCTCTGCATTCCATGCAACCTTCTCGGGCGTGCGCTGTGTCGATTCTCCACCTAATGTCATTACGGTATACGTATCTTGAGTCACAAGAGCAATCTCACCATCGTTGAGATACACCACATCCTTCGTGTGTGCTAAAAGCGCTGAAGCGTCTGACGATACAAAATTTCCATCTCGTCCCACTCCGAGAACAATAGGGCTACCCATGCGCGCAGTAATAATCGTCTCGGGTGAGCGCGCATCAATGACTGCAATACCATAGGTACCACGCACACTCTTCAGTGCAGTACGGACCGCTTCAAGCAAGTCGCCACTGTGATACATGCCTATAAGCTTTGCAAGTACTTCAGTATCAGTGTCAGACTCAAATTTGTAGCCACGCGCTGAAAGCATCTCCTTGAGTACGCGATAATTCTCAATAATGCCATTATGGACAATCCATATCCGTTTACTCATATCTGGATGTGGATGCGCGTTCGCCTCAGTTGGCGCGCCATGCGTCGCCCAGCGAGTATGCGCAATACCCGATGTACCTGGAATCGCTTCAGTAATCTTCTGTGCTAGGTTGTCGATTGGACCAACAGCTTTAAGGGGGCCATACTTAGGGATAAATACACCAGCGGAATCATAGCCGCGATATTCAAGTGTTCGGAGTCCATCAACAAGAATAGGCCATGCTGATTGTGATCCTACATAGCCGAATATGCCACACATACTCCCATGATAACTAGACGAACCTAGAAAACGTTTTTAATGGATTGCAGCATACCTTTATTTGTAGCTTGTATTCTGATATATTGACCCGACCCATGCGCGGGAGCTAAAAGACTTGAATCGCTTCAAATCTTTCCCGTTCGCAAAGCGACAGGTCGATGTTCACGAGACCTGAGGCTAGTAGAGCTGAAACAGTATGGGATACTGTTTCAGGACCTTGAGCACGACTGTGCGAAAGGTGTACGGGTCCTATAAGGACTCACATTGACATTGAATATAGTTGCTAGAAAGAACGATCCATGTGTGCGCGGTTAGCTCAGCTGGTAGAGCATCACATTGACATTGTGGGGGTCACAGGTTCAAGTCCTGTATCGCGCACACATTGATTGTTCACTATAGTAGGTTCAGGTCCTGTATCGCGCACCTATTTCCAAAATAAATGAGAATCCTCAGCATCGAAACATCCTGCGATGAAACGGCAATCAGTGTCGTCGAAGCAACGGGTACGTTCCCTACCGCAACATATGTAGTCTTGGGGAACTCCCTTTTTTCGCAAGTAGACATACACCGTGAATATGGTGGTGTGTTTCCTGCTGTAGCAAAACGTGAGCACGCAAAAACACTCACGCCTATGCTGGAGCGAGCGCTTACTGAAGCAAAACTTCTACAGAAAGAGACCACAGCACTATCCGAAGAGACACGGAGCGAACTTAGCACCATTCTCTATCGCGAACCAGGACTAGGTGAAGCACTTACCACCTTTCTTGAACAACATACTATTCCCACAATCGATCTCATTGCGGTCACGAGCGGCCCAGGACTAGAACCAGCGCTCTGGGTAGGACTCAATTTCGCAAAGGCGCTTGCATATGCATGGAATATTCCCCTCGTGCCGACAAACCACATGGAGGGACATGTGCTCTCATCGATTTTTACTGAGACAGGATTGCCAGCAATACAATTTCCTGCGCTTGCACTCTTAATATCAGGAGGACATACCGAACTTGTGCTTATGCGCGACTGGGCTTTGTATGAAAAGATTGGTGAAACACGTGATGATGCTGTTGGTGAAGCATTTGATAAGGTGGCACGAATGCTCGGACTTCCCTACCCAGGTGGACCAGAAATTGGTAGACGTGCACAAAGCGCACGTGAAAAGAATCTTCCGCGTCTTATTACCTTGCCGCGACCTATGATTGATTCAGGTAATTATGAGTTCTCATTCTCTGGCCTTAAGACCGCAGTTCGTTATGCAATCGAAGGAAAGGATTTGAGTCAGGATGATGTTGCATCAGTGGCACGAGAATTTGAAGATTCAGTCACCGAAGTTCTGCTTACAAAAACACGTAATGCTATTGATACCTACGGCGTCAATACAATTATTGTAGGAGGAGGAGTGTCTGCCAACACCCATATTCGAAAAACATTTACAGAATATTTTCATAACGAGTGTCCTCATGTTGCGGTGTTCTTTCCGCCACGCCACCTCTCAACTGATAACAGCGTCATGATTGCACTTGCTGGACATGCACGAATGCAGGATGCACGACGATATGATGCATTGGCCGACCTTAAAGCAGACGGCAATCTATCCCTCGCTTGAGTAGCATTTCGTGGTATTATCGCGTGATATGGAGAGCGAAAATACTCAAAAAGACACTTCTCAGAACCCCAACATACCTGAGGTATTCCTGAAGCCGTATAACGCTGAGGCGGTTGAGACTGACCTCTACAAAATGTGGGAGACTTCTGGCCTCTTTAACCCTGATACCTGTATTAAGGAAGGTATTACCACAGCAGATGCTCCCGTATATTCTCTCGTACTCCCTCCACCGAATGTAACGGGCACACTCCATATGGGAAGTGCACTTATGCTCGCTATTGAAGACATACTCGTTCGTCGTGCACGTATGCAGGGAAAGCGCACACTCTGGATACCTGGTACCGACTCCGCGGCAATTGCTACACAATCAAAGGTTGAGAAAGATATCCAAAAGACTGAAAAAAAGACTCGACACGACCTTGGTCGCCAAGAGCTTTTGAAGCGCATCGATGTCTTTGTTGAAGAGAGTAAGACTACTATTCTTTCACAAATGCGTGCGATTGGTGCATCTCTCGACTGGAGTCGGTATGCATACACCATGGATGAACCGCGCTATAAGGCAGTTATGGAGGCATTTGTCCGTCTCTATAACGCGGGGCTTATTTATCGTGGCAATCGCGTGGTGAATTGGGATCCAAAAGGACAAACCACTATCTCCGATGATGAGATTGTGTACGAAGAACGTCAGGCAAAGCTATATACATTTAGATACTCAAAAGACTTTCCTATCGCTATATCCACCACACGTCCAGAAACAAAAGTTGGAGATACTGCTGTTGCTGTACATCCTGATGATGAACGATATAAATCTTTCATAGGAGAAGAATACAACGTAGTTTTCTGTGACGTGCCCATCACGATTAAAATCGTCGCCGACTATACTGTGGAAAAAGAATTTGGTACTGGTGCCTTGGGTGTAACTCCAGCACACAGCCATGCAGACTGGGAGATTGCAGATCGACACAATCTCCCACGTCCGCAAGTCATCAATGAGTATGCAAAGATGATGGTTGACGGACGCCTTTCAGGACTCAAGACAACCGATGCACGTGAAGCGGTTATTGTGTGGCTTAAAGAGAATAATCTTCTTGAAAAAGAAGAGGATATTACACAAAATATCTCAACTGCTGAACGTACAGGCGGCATCGTAGAACCACTTCCAAAGCTCCAATGGTTCATAGACGTCGAGAAACCATTTGTCATTGAACATTCAGAGATTCCTGGTATTGCATCTGGTGATGCACTTTCTCTCAAGGAACTTATGCTTCGCGCGCACAAGCATGGCGGTGTTGAGTTTGTAACTGAACGTTTTGAGAAAACCTATCTGCACTGGGCAAAGAATCTTCGTCCATGGTGCATCTCACGACAAATCTGGTTCGGTCATCGTATCCCTGTTTGGTATGCGGAAGACAAGATTCAAGTGCAGATTGATTCCCCAGGTGATGGCTGGATACAGGACCCTGATGTACTCGACACATGGTTCTCCTCAGGACTCTGGACTTTCACGACGCTTGGCTGGCCTGAGAAGACTAACGATCTTGCGACATATCACCCCACAACACTGATAGAAACGGGGTATGACATCCTTCCATTCTGGGTCGCTCGCATGATCCTTATGAGCGGATTCTTTCTCGGACAAGTGCCGTTCAAGACCATCTATATGCATGGACTCGTGCGTGATGGACAAGGACGTAAAATCTCAAAGTCTCTCGGCAATAATATTGACCCTGTCGATATGGCAGCAAAATACGGTATGGACGCAGTGCGTGTCTCTCTTATCATGGGAATGGCACCAGGGACTGACAGTCGTATTTCAGAAGACAAGATTCGCGGGAACAAACACTTTGCAAACAAGCTTTGGAATATCAGTCGGTTTGTACTCACCGGAATCAGTGACGCTGACTCTCTCTCTGAGACTACTCTTAATGAAGACGATGTAGCAATACTCAAAGAATTCAAAGGTGTCATTACATCAGTTGATACCCATTTTGATTCATATCGCATTGATCTTGCCATTGATACGCTGTACCAATATCTCTGGAAGCGATTTGCTGATGATATTATCGAGAACTCGAAACCGATTCTTGCAGGCACCGATGAAGCAGTGAAACGTTCACGACAGCGCGTACTCAAAGAAGTCCTTGTGGGATCACTAAAACTCCTCCATCCTTTTATGCCTTTTGTTACTGAAGCAATCTGGCAACAACTTCCAGAATCTGTGCGAGATAAACAGCATACGATACTGATGGTTGCCTCTTGGCCTAAGGCATAAAACAGGAGGTGCATTCTTAGAAAATCATCGCATAAGTGCAAGGATTTTGATTGTCCGCGATGCTACAATACCCACATGGATTCAACGCATTTTGCGGTCGCGTTTCTCGTAGGGGTTATTCCTGCTCTCTTTTGGCTCTGGTTCTGGCTCCGTGAAGATACTGCACGGCCTGAACCTCGAGCACTTATCATTAGTGCATTCATTGCTGGAATGCTTATTGTTCCTCTAGTACTCCCCTTGCAGCAATTCGCACTTGAACGTTTCAAGGGACAGAATCTTATACTTGTTTGGGTCATCATTGAGGAGGTATTGAAATACTGTGCTGCACTTATTGTGGTTCTCTGGAATCGTGCAGTAGATGAACCGATTGATGCAATTATCTACATGATTACCATCGCGCTCGGATTTGCAGCTCTTGAAAATGCGCTCTTTGTCTTCAGTCCGCTACAAGCAGGCGATTATGCATATTCATTCATTTCCAATAACTTTCGATTCCTTGGAGCAATGTTGCTTCACGTACTTGCATCAGGCACCGTCGGTGTGTGTATGGCACTCGCGTATTATGCGTCACGGTGGGTAAAAGTCACCGTAGCAACACTCGGCTTATGCATTGCTATCGTATTGCATGCGCTATTCAACTTTTTTATAATGGATGCAAGTGGCGAAACCGTTCTTGGCGTCTTTATGTTCGTCTGGATGGGCATCATCGTACTGTTCCTGTTCTTTGAGCGGGTCAAGCAGCTCGAGAAGCAACATCGTCGCGCTAATGCATCATTATGAAAAAACCATCCTTTCTTGAACGCCTAACTGGTTCCATTAAACTTGAGACTCAAGACGACGGATTCTCTGAACCAGAGATCAATCATGAAGATACCGAAGGACCAGAAGACTGGGCTGGTGGTACTGAAGATCCACAGGATGGCGAACTACCCGTCGATATGTTCCAGACACGTGATGCAATCGTGATTCGTGCTCTTGTTGCGGGAGTGAGCCCTGAAGACCTCAATATTTCCATAACGCGTGACATGGTCACTCTAAAAGGCATGCGTGAAGAGGTTCGTGAAGTAGCTGATGAAGACTACTATCACCGCGAATTATTCTGGGGCTCATTCTCACGCTCCATTGTGCTCCCTGAAGAAATTGTTATTGATGAGGCTGAAGCTCGTGAAAAGCACGGTCTACTAGAGATTGTGCTTCCAAAGCTCGATAAAGGTCGCAGTGCACGCCTTACCGTGAAAAGTCACCATCCAGCAAAATAAGGTCTGTACTCATAGCTAAAATATGCTACCATCAGAGGGCCTTTTGTAGGGCACAAGCTACAATAGGAGGAATCGTGCTATGGTGGCCTTTTGAACCTAAATACAGGTCATCTACCCGAAACTCTTAATTCCGCATATGCTGGGGTAGCTCAGTTGGTAGAGCATTTGCCTGAAGAGCAAAGGGTCGGCGGTTCGAGCCCGCCCCCCAGCACATATACAAAAACACACCCATTTCTGGGTGTGTTTTTGTATATTGCGCCAGAGCTCGAAGGACGGACTGAGTGGAGCGAGGGAGTCGGGGCAGGAGCCACACAGTATTTCTGGAGTGAAGCGAACAGAAATACTGATGTGAGCTGCGTCGAGCCTGCCTCCTACCTAAGAAATCGGCTTACTGCCCTCCGGAGGTACCTGTACCGTGCTCAAAATACAGCATCATCTGCTCAAGTCCTTTTAGGCCTGGTATCTCCCCTATTCCTGCACGAAAAGTATGATAGTTAGAACCGAAGGCGCTAAAATACGGTTCAAGGATTGTAAAGTAGAGCGCGAATGGAAGTCCGATGAGAATAATGAACCAGATAACCCGAGTCGCGAATCCTATAACACTGTGTCGATAGAGCGTCTTGAGCAACTTCTGATTTTGCTCTGCAAGTTCGTTATTTGCGTGCAACAGCCTCAATATCTCCGCGTGTTCTTCAGGTGTAGCCATGACTAAGATTATAACAGGGGTATGAAGGAATAAAAAGAATAACCCGTATGATTGCTCATACGGGCCTTTGCGGATACGTCTTATTAACTTTCTCTTTCTTGTTGCATAAGACGTGATCCTACAATATTGAGTACGACAGACAAAACAGCTGCCGCTAAAAGAACATAGAAGAAACCAGCGTAACGATGTGCTTCAAGGACTTTTGCAACATCTGCGTATCCCATTACCGCAATGGAGACTGCCGCCCAATGCATAACAATTGGTGCGACGATTGCAGTTACCATGATACAAAACAATGGGAAAAATGCCCTACAGGGCATCATTTCACTGTCCAGAAACTGTTCTTCCCTGAAGTACAATGTACTGACTCTTCTGTGAGGACGGTTGAAAAAACCTGCGAAGATTCCAAGACATAATGAGACGATGGTGGTAAACGGGGCAAGAAGCATGACTACCAAAACATGATCTCTACTCCACCCTGCAAGCCACACGTACGGAACTCCGAGTACCAACCCAATAAGAAAATATACCAGAATCGCTACGACATAGTACATGCATACTCCCACAGTCTTGACCGAATCACATTGACTCAATCTTCTGCGTACACAATGCCTCATGTATAGTGTCCAGTCAAGCATCTAACTTTGAAAAGATGCATATGAAATAGGCAAACATGTATCACAAACCACACGTTTCGATGCGTGAAGGTTGTGTGATACAGTAACCTCGCAACACGCCCTCATAGTTCAACGGATAGAACAATTCCGTCCTAAGGAAGAAATCCTGGTTCAATTCCGGGTGAGGGCACAGAGGTCTAGAAAAAGTGTCATTCCTTACGGAATGACACTTTTTCTAGAGAAACTGAAATACTTCAGTTTCGTACCTCTGTATCAGCTGTAATGATATCTTTCCTTTATTCTTAAAAAGAAAGACCACAAACCATGCAAATCACTCAAACCCCACAACAAAAACCCCTTTCGGGGCTTTTGTATCTATCTCCATGGAGCCTTATGCAATCTTCAAGAGTTCACGAACCTTGTACTCATCGAAGCCGACAACAACATCATCACCAATACGAATGACGGGTACGCCCATTTGTCCAGTCATATCAACCATCTCCTTGCGTGCTTCAAGATTTGCCGCAACATCAATATCTTCGTACTTTACACCATGTTCATCAAAAAAATCCTTAGCAGCGTGACAAAAATGGCATGACGGCGTGCTGTAAATTGTTACTTGTGTATCCATATACAAATCGAATTATACGTAATGCTCGGTGAGTATATCACGAAATACATATCACCAAAACTTGAGACGCTCAAAGAATGAGGGCTCCTTTGGCTCATTCATGATTTCAAGATTAGCGCTGGTAGCAGGCTGATCATCCACAATAACAACAACCTCTTCCCCTTCTTTTGCTACGTCAAAACGACTTCTGAGCTCCTCTTCAACTCCTCGATCGTCCTTAAGGTAACGAACCTTTGCTTCAAGGATCTCAGCACGATTTGAAAGCGCATCAAGCTCTGCCTGACGAGTATCAAGACGATGTTTCGTCTCTACAGCAACCTCATAACGGTTATATGCAGACACAAGAAGGAATCCAGTTGCCATAAAGAGTAGTGCGACTACTGGTTTAGAGTAAAGCATGCTCCGAATCTTGCGTTTTTCGTGAAAATCAAACATGTGGTACTATTGTAGCACTCTCTATGAGCTTTCTTTTTAGCAAAAAAACAAAGACGGCTATTAAGTGGATCTGGTCATTCTTCGCGATTCTGATCGCTATAAGCATGATTTTCGCCTTCTCTGGAGGTTCAGGCTACTAATTCAAAGAAACGCAAAAACCGCCTTGAATACCTAATTCTAGGCGTTTTTTGTGTATTTTTAGTTAGGAATTAGCTCTCGTCTTACAAGAGTTTTCAATCAGAAGACTATTCTGACTTAACCATTTTCATAAACACTTCCTGTGGAATGGTAACCTTACCGTGCGCAAGCATTTTCTTCTTTCCCTTCTTCTGCTTTTCACGTAACTTCATTTTACGAGTGATATCGCCTCCATAGAGATAGCCCGTAACATCTTTTTTCATTGCTGAAAGTGTACGTGACGCGATAATACGTCCGAGTGCCTTTGCTTGAATCTTTGTCACAAACATCTGTCGTGGCAACGTATTATAGAGCTTCTCAACAATTGCCTTCGCATCAATCTCTGCACGGCGAACACCGACTACTCGGGAAAATGCGGGGACTAAATCTTCTGCAACAAGTACATCCAAACGTGCTACTTCAGCAGTACGCATTTCTGCAATCTCGTATGATAGTGAACCATATCCGCTTGTTGCATTTTTGAGTTTGTCAAAGAAGTTGCGCATGAGTTCTCGGAGTGGCATCTCAACAGTGAGCAAGTTGCGTCCATCAGGAAACACTTCTGTTTCAAGCATATTTGCTTCATGGTCATAGAGAAGCGACATGACGGCACTAAGATAGTTGGGAGGAACCATGAGTTGTGCAAGAACCCACGGCTCACGTACCGTTACCTTCTCACCGTATTCAGGAAATCGAGAAGCTGCATACACCTCTTCCACCGTACCGTTCTGATGTGTTATTTCATACACAATAGACGGTGCCGTAATAATAATTTGGATATTAAATTCGCGACGCAAACGCTCAGTGACAATCTCAAGGTGAAGCATCCCGAGGAATCCACATCGAAATCCTCGACCAAGAACGCCTGAAGATTCTTCTTCGTATGAAAGCGATGAGTCTGACATCTTTAAGCGATCAAGTGCTTGCTTAAGGATGGTGAAGTCGTCCTGACTTTCGGGAAACACAGAAGCCCACACTACTGGAGGTGCCGACTGGTACCCCACAAGCGGTTCCGCATTACCTTTCTGAAGCGCGAGGGTATCACCAACCGATGCCACTCCTGGTTCCTTGATACCGGTAACTACGTAACCTATTTCTCCTGCACCAAGCAGCGCAACAGGACGCTCTTCTGGAGAAAGAATACCTACCTCAAGTGCCGTAAAATTCTTTCCTGCAGCAAGAAAACGAAGTGTGTCTCCTTTACGTACCGCACCATCAAAGACACGAAGGTACACGATGATGCCACGATGATTTGAATATTGGAAATCAAAAATAAGTCCGCGAAATGATTGCTCTGAGGTAGGTTTCGGGGCGGGAATACGATCACATATCGTATCAAGAAGTTCCTTCACTCCCTCCCCTGTCTTTCCCGACACATAGCGTACTTCAGAAAGGTCACAGCCAAGCAACTTAAGAACTTCCTCCGTAACCTCCTCCTTGCGCGCATGGGGCGCATCGATCTTAGTAAGAACAGGAATGATGGTGAGGCCCTGCTCCTGAGCCATATGAAGTACCGACAGAGTCTGTGCCTGAACGCCTTGCGTTGAATCAACAAGAAGAAGAACTCCCTCGACAGCCTTAAGTGCGCGTGAAACCTCATACGAAAAATCAATATGTCCTGGTGTATCAATGAGATTAAGTTCAAAGAGCTTCCCTTCATAGGTATGCGCCATACGAACTGGTTGCATTTTTATAGTGATACCACGCTCACGCTCAAGCTCCATGGAGTCTAGAACCTGTTCTTTCATCTTACGTGATTCAACCGTCGCCGTAATCTCAAGCATACGGTCAGCCAAAGTCGATTTGCCATGATCGATGTGGGCGATTATTGAAAAATTGCGAATCTCGCTCATAGTTGAGCTACTCTAGCATATATATAGACTCACGCGAGTCCACCTTATATTGCCAGTTTATCCTCGTCCTGTGGTACCACAACCGTTCCACGACCAAATCGACGGTGGAATGTCCTATATATCTCACGAAGCTCTGCATTACGAAATAGCCATTGGACACACACATAGACCACTCCTCCACACACTGTTGCAGAGAAGCCTTGCGCAAGAATCGTTATAAGGGTATCGGTCTCCCAAAAACGAACGAACTGATTCAGTGCAATATAGGCTGTATATCCTCCAAAGAGTGCTGCAACAAGCGACTGGATGAGCGCAATAAATACTTCACGGAGAGACACAAAGATAATCTTTCGTGCGCACACGAGCATTATCACGCTATGGACGATAAGTGCAAAGCTGTATCCCATAGGAAGCGCTAATACCTCAATACCCACAACCCCCTCCAAACGAAGTATGCTCGCAAAGAATTCGCCTATACGCGCGCCTGATATGAAAACCATATACAAATAGAATGCTGATACGAGCCCTAAAGCAGATGAGAAAAGTGTGACATAGAAAGGTAAGCGAGTATTACCCACCGCATAGAGAGCACGCACAATGAAAAGATGAAATGCCTGAGCGGCAAGCGATATAAGAAATACTGCAAAGATCGCGGCAGTAAGGCGCGTTGCATTCCAATCAAATGCGCCTGATCCTAAAATAGCACGAACAAATTGTGCACGGATCACAATGAGGAGCGCAATCGCAGGTACTGACCAAAAGAGAATATGCTTGAGCGCCATAGTGATATTGCGACGAAGTGCATCGTACTTTCCTTCAGTATAGAGTTGGGCGAGCAGTGGAAAAGCGGCTACAGAGTAACTCACTCCAATGATAGCGAGCGGCACTGACTGAAGATTGTACGCAAATTGGAGTACCGACACAGAACCGACTGCCATGATACTTGCAAAACCAAATAGACCGAGAAGAACGAGCTGATGGAGTGAGAGCGTTACGGCCCGCGTAAGCGAAGTATGTAAGACATCAACAATATCGGACAGAGTAAATCCCAATACAAAGCGAGGTCGTAGTGGACTCCGCATAATGGCGGGTATCTGTATGCACACATGACCTAATGCACCGATCAGCACACCAATCACAAGCCCTGCAAGACCTATGTACGGGTACAACAGCACGGCACCAAGAATAATGCCTATGTTGTAGAGGAGCGGACTTATCGCATAGATGATGAAGCGATGTTCTATCTGGGTTACTACACCAAAAAGACTAGAGACACCGAGGAGAAGCGGCTGCAAAAGCAGTATGCGTATCAAGAGCACAAGCGTCTCTTCTGAATCAGCAAAACCCGGAAAGAAGAAGCTAGTGATCGCAGGGGTAAAAATGATGGCGAGAAGCGCCACAGCGCCATAAAAGAGAACAAAGAGTGAGAGGAACTGCGAGAGAAAATTGCGCGCAGCATCCGTTCCTGCTTCTAATTTCTTTGAAACAAAGGGAATAAGTACATACACCGAGAGTGTCGATGCAAACAAAACATACAGTACGTCAGGGATACGAAAGGCTGTGTAGTAAAGGTCGAGATCTGGACCTGCACCAAATTGGTGCGCAAGTACACGGTCACGAATAAGCGCGAGAAGTTGTGAGCCGACTGTGAATAAAGCAAGAATATACGCGGCCTGATGTAGGCCGCGTATCTCCTTGTATACTGTGTTAAGTACTTGTTGCACCATAGAGCCTACTTACTATTCTGCAGCAGCGTCGGAGGTACTCTCCGAGGCTCGAGGCGGCGTATTTACTGGTGTTATGAGTGATGAGTCTCCTCCTCCCGAGGCCTGTACCGTGCCATCGTCGGAGGTCATGGGTTGCTGTTCAGTTACTGCTTGATTTGTTGACGTCCGTAATGACTGCAACGATCCCTCAGTATTAAGTACGTTGATAAGACTTTCGACATCTTGATTACCTGGATTGAGCCGTAATACATATTCAAGCTGTATCTTTGCATCTGCACTTCTACCCAACTCATCATATGCGAGTGCAAGATGATACCGAGCATTTGCAAAGTTCTCATCATACGAAATAGCGTTCTCAAATGCGACGACGGCAGCTTGCGTGTTATTGCGCGCACGTTCAAGAATACCAAGCTGGTAATAGCGAGCAGGGTTCTGCGGCTCGAGTGTGATGGTTGCCTGTGTGGAACGAACTGCCGCGTCAACATTACCCGTTGCAATCTCAATCTGTGACAGGAGGAAGAATGCCTCAACGAAGTTTGATTTGAGTGCTATTGCCTCATTTATATATGTGCGTGCATCCTCGATATTTCCTGAACGTGCCTCTAAGATAGCGCGCTCCAAGATAGGAAGCGGGTTTTTTGGATTAAGCTCCCTCGCACGACTTAGGTATTCAACCGCGCGATCATACGCACCTTCAACACCAACTGAGGCAAGCACACTGTAGATATTACCGAGCACAGCAACATTTGCTGGATCGTCCGCATCATTCTCAATAGCAACATTTGCTGCGTTGATACCTAATGAAACTGCATTACTAAATTGCTGTTGCTCTGCTTCAGTAGGCTCTGGGAGGGTCACCAACGAGTTCATTCGGGCAAGCTGATATTCAGCCACTCGACGCGCAAATATGTCGCTTGAGAAAAGCTGGAATGCGGCAGCAACTCTCTCTTCAAGTGCCTCTATAGGCTCTCCTGACTGCATTGCCTGAATACTCGCATTGAACGTATAGATCGCCGAGTAATGTCGTCCAGCAGCATACAGAATACCTATTGAACCAATGATAATGACAACGGTTACAAGCGTGAGCGCAAAACGTGCCCGCCGATTACCTGCAACTGCAACCGCGCGTCCTTCATCTCCTTTGAGTACTGAGAATGCATGAAGCGAGATACCCGTCTGAAGAGCACCTATAAGCAAGACAACTGCTCCCGGCACGTACACGAGCGAGATTCCCCAAATATAGAGTGCACTCAAGAATGAGGACAGTGCGACAAAGTACCACACTCTATCTCCAGAATGTGAAGGCATGAGGAGTCGGCGTGCTCCCGTGGCTGCATAGAGTCCAATAAACGCAAGCCAGAGGACACCTCCCAATATACCTGTTGTTACAAAGAATGTTGGAATATAACCGCTTCCTGCGTTGAAGTCAGTATTCCAGAATACCGTACCGTTAATAGAAGTATCCTTGTACATGCGCCACGCATCAGTGAATCGGTTCGTACCAATTCCTAAGAGCACATCCTCGCTGTACACGGATCGGGTTATGTCTGCAGTAGCTTCAAATGAAGGACGGACTTCGACATAATTGATACCAGTGAGCTTCATAATCCCTGCACCAATAGTGGAACCACCAATCACAAAGAGTACCGACACAAGAAACACGGTAAAGGCATGGACGAGAGAAGCCGCTGTATGTGTCTTCTGCGTTTCAGCACCCATAAGCGGCAGCTGCGTATCCAGCGAACGATCACGACCAAGGGTAAAAACAATCATGACAAGACTTGCAAGCGCAAGCACAAGCCATACGGTGAAAAAGTTGATCACCGCAAGCATAAAGAGCGCGCCAAGTGTCACAACACCAAAAAGTATACGACCGACCTTAGTGAGCGCTAGTTGCTCAAGAGCAACGAGTGACAATATCACCACAAGTCCAAGGAAAAGTGCAAAGTCATTCCAACTCCCTACTGGTGTTGCAACATTACTCGTGAAGACACCAAGTGAGAAAGCATCAACACCAAAGATAATACGAAGAATATGGAAGACAACCAATACGATTGTGCTCACGGCGAGGAGTATGTAGGTTCGCATCACTACAGGCTTCCCTGGTCGCAATAAGACCCATGTCGTTGGTACTAACGCAAGGAGTGCAACAAATGCAGTCGCATGTATGCTAAACAAATCACCTATGAGTGCGTCAGTGATATCTCCTGAGAGTAACCCTGAAATGAGAGCACTACCTGCAACAAGCCACAACGCAAGAAGTGCATATGAGAAACTAACACGCACGAGTCCAGCACGGAGAACTGAAAGACTGAAGAGAATAAGCGCAAGGAATGTACCTAACAATACTGCAAATACCTTTGTGTACTCAAATGGCGCAACCGCGGTTGGAACAAAGATAAGTGGCAATAAACCAAAAATGACTGAAAGTATGTTCTGTGCATACCTACGCAATATCTCTGCAATTCGATCATGTTCACTTATATGTTCCTGTGACGACATACCAAAATACACTAACGGTTAATACCTCGCTTATAGATGAGATGATACCACACACAAACAGGCACCCCGAAGGGTGCCTGTTTGCACGTTTATAAGCCGAATTCTGTATCCAGCACCACTTTTGTACTTCGAACTCTTTATGTAAGTAATCCAGACGTATCGTCTACGATTTCTGTATTACCGTTCCACGTGCAAAAGTGGTGCTGGGCGTGATCATTTATCTAGGCATGGTGTCGCCACCATGCTCAAGCGGCACTCCCCGCACCACTCTTTGCTTTATCGGTAAAGAGTGGTGCGGGGCACGGCCTTGCACACAAGTAAGGATTTAGCCGTTTCACCCTCATGGTTACCCATGAGACTCATCCAATCAAAGATTGGAGCCGATACACTTTCGCGTATCGGCGTCTCTGCTCGCACCTCGAGAATCACTTCTGACAGGCGTTACCTGCTACCCTGCTCTTTGCATACAAGTACGCAAAGGTGTGTTCGGACTTTCCTCTCAGCACCACTTTTGCAAAAAAGTGGTGCTGAGTAATCACAAACGTGATACGTATTATACCATTATTTCTAGTTTTCCTCAAGTACCTGTACTGGCAATGTTACAGTCTGCCCTACCGTGAAGCCAAAGGTTTCAACATAGTGACTGTTTGTTTCGAGTACGTAGCGCGCAGGTGTGCGAGGCCTGAATACCTTAGGATATGTATCAGGCTGTACATTGTGCTCGATATGAATGATTGTCAGTGCTTCGTCTATCCAAATGATATCAATTGGAAAACGCATATCCTTCATCCAAATACCGTGATAGTCACTCTCTGGAAACACAAACAAGAGACCATCGGTACCAATCTCATCACGCCCTGAAAGGCCACGCATACGCTCTGCAGGAGTCATTGCAAGCTCAACGCGTACCGCTAGATCGCCAATACGCATACGTGGCGCTGGCGATATTAATTCAGATACCGTCATGTCCTTTTCATGGAGATACCAGAAAAAGAAACCTACGGGAACGAGAATAATGAAAAGTAATAGTTGTATGCGTTGTGTTGTCATGTATTACCAAGGCCAATACGTAATAATTGATAACCCTCCAAGGGTAATACTAATCGCATGTCCCATATGCACCAAAGTGCGCTGTACGACTGATTCTCCCGAGGCAATGAGATATGGATACTGATGCATAGAAAATAGTGCTGTAAAAACGGCAACAGCTAGAAAAGAGAGGTGCCCTGCATGTATCAACGATACCAGCTGCGCAAGTGCTAAGAAGAATACAAAATAACTTACGACCCGCACAGTAGTTGAACGGAGCGATTCACTTGGTGCGTTCCCGAGTAATGTGTACCACACATTACTAAAAGCAACGGCAAGCAGTGTTGCTGCAATAATGGCGAGTAGTGAAAGGTCTCCAATCATGACATGACGAGTATAACACTCGCTGATGATTCAGTGTACACCGAAAGTAACGAACGTAATCTATGTGGTACTACACATGTTTACATAGCCTTATTACGCAACCCGTCTGCTCCTATACCAAAGATATGCTCCCCATACTATAAGTAGCACGAAGTAGAGTGGTGCATAGACATACGGAGAGAAAATGATTGTTGCTCCTGATTCACCAAGAAATTTTTTAAGCGATATAAGTTCTCCAATGAATGCAGCATACTCCATAGTACGTTCAGCATCAGTGCCTATGGTTAGCATATATGGTTCTGTGTTATCCGCAGTATGCACCTCAAGTCGATACCGTCCTGGAGCAAGTTCAGTATCAAAAGCAGGACCTTCACGATATTCATCACCTGTTAGTCTGAGTCGAGCAGAATCCCATGACGCCTCGTATCCATGCAACCGAGCAATCTCAGTTACCCTCCCCTTTCCTTCTGGCTCGCGCACAAGAATACCTGAAACGGTCTGAGTACCATCTTCAGGAATCATGATACGTGTATGGAACTGCGTAGCTTCATGTATGGTAAATGTATACGTATGCGGAAGATACTCAAGCTCTCCATAGAAGAGTTGCATACGTGACGGCTTACTCACTTCGATAGTATCAGTCTGTCGCTTAAGTGTGGCACGATGCACATCAAATGAATCCGCACGAATCCAGGCAATCAAAACCAAAATCGTCACAAGAGCAACAACACCATACACATACTTATGAGACAGAATATTTTTTGGCATAACTACTCCAATCTGAATGTTTCAAAATAACCCTCTAAAGTATGAAAGAGGATCTCTCCTTCAGTATCTTGAACACAGGAATCGATACGGTAGCGTTCACCCTTATACGTAATTTCATATCGATATGCAATGCCGTCATAATTCACAGGACATTCGCCTAAGAATTGCGGCAGCGCCTCATCTTCAAGATGTATATCCTTAAGCTCTTCACCAATAGCTCGTCGTTCAACGAGTGGAACAGTGCCACTCTTCCTTCCTTCACCCTGAGCTGTCGCAGATGCAATGTAGATGTATTCCCCTGTCTGCTCTATGCGATAAAGCGGACATCCAAGGCGCATACACCCTCCGTACATAAAAGCCTCAATCACATATCCTGATCCTGGTTCTTCGATTCCTCCACCACCTTCCTTTCCTACAGTACCAAGAAAAAATAAACCTCCAACGACAAGGCCGAAGAGAAATGTTGAGAATAGTACAAGATATAAGTGTTTCATTACTCATCAATACGATACCGCCTTTTAAATTAGGAGACAAATGCGGTAGTATAGTTTCTCTTGAAGAGTTCACCTATTGAGAATGGTGTGTGAGACTTTCACGAGACCTTTCTTAATACTCTTTGAGGCAGTGTACTGTACCTAAGGGCAATTCTCAAAGGAATAATTTAGTATACGAAACGGAAGAGTGGCTGAGTGGTCGAAGGCGCTCGCTTGGAAAGCGAGTTGGGGTTAACGCTCCACGCAGGTTCGAATCCTGTCTCTTCCGCAGTGAACGAAGTGAGCAAGGAGGATAAACAGTGCGGGGCACTGTTTAGAGATTCGAAGCTGTTCAGAGATAGTTTTGGAGCCGAGTAGGCGAACAAAAATATCCTGAACGGGTACTGAAACTGTACGTTTCGAATCCTGTCTCTTCCGCTTTGGATAGTAAATAAACTAGGTACTCACTAAAAGCTATAGTTAAATATTCTGTACTCCATCATAGTATATAGAAGAAATACATCACTTGATGGATATCTCTTGGTGTTCTATAGTGAGGGTTGGTATCACAACAAGGAGACACGGCCATGAACTGGCTGATGAAACTGCTCGGAAAAGCCTCTCCTCCACAGAGAGTACGTACGAGCGCAGAGCAATTGGCACACAACTGCCCGCAAGAGTTCTATAACAGCTCCAATCCTTGGACCACATACGCTGGAAATATGCTCTTTTATGGTAAGGGTCCTGAAGAATGGAAGTGGAAATTTGAAGATGAGAAGCTGAAGGAGAAATATATCTCCATTCTCACGGACGTCATGAACAATCGGCGAATCCGCCCGTCTGCAATCATTGCGGTCATTGCATGGAAACTGTCCGAGATGCTCAGCGAACCTCCGCAGTACATTCTGTAACCTATTTGTAAGACATAACGATGGGCGCATGACCTTACGGTACATGCGCCTTTTCCTATATTTTAAAAATAAGATAAAAGAAAAGACGGTAATGCTTGTACATTACCGTCTTGGAACACACTCTTCATCTTGCAAGGCGGATACAATCGCGCCCAGTGCTTTTTGCTACGTACAGTGCCTGATCCACACGATCGTAGAAGGCGCGTGTATCTTCGCCTGGACGATATTGCGCATACCCAAGCGATGCTGTCACCTTCACGATGCGACCATCGTTCAGATGAACAACACGGTCTCGTATGCGACCATGGAGGCGCTCAGCAAACTTCTGTGCGCCAGATTCATCGCAGTCGCGCAAGATAATCGCGAACTCCTCACCGCCAAGGCGGACACAGAAATCCGTATCAAACGCCTCATCCAGTATTGTCTTTCCAACACGAATGAGGACCTGATCTCCACCTGAATGGCCAAACTTGCTATTGATCTGATGAAAATTATCCAGATCAACCATAACGAGCGATACTGGTCCTACTCGATGAGGGAGAGTATCCATGACCTCTTGATACACGCGACGCGTGCTCAAGCCGGTGAGTGGATCTCGATAGGCGAGATCATAGAGATGATTCTTCTCTCGCAGCAATCGTTCATTATCCTCCTCGAGTTGGTGCAGTCTCGCCTTCAGCCGATCATTCTCTTCCTTGAGTGCAGTAGGAAGATGTTGCACCACATGATCCGTATTACTCACAAAATCCTCCTTCCAAAATGGACGTCAATGAACGTAAATTACTGAAATTATTTATACCACACTTACGATACAAAAGCAATATATCTAGGTGGTTACAGGACTCTAATGAGCCATATCTCTAAGAATCTTTACCCTATCAGCCACAGAAGGATGCGTCTGAAAAAGACTCCCTATCTTAGACATCAAACTACGCTTGTCACCACCAAATGGATCTGCAATGAAGAGGTGAGCTGTTGCGTGATTTGCCGTGCGCATGGGACGAGCATATGTGCTGATTTTCTCAAGAGCGGAAGCAAGACCTTCGGGGTAACGTGTGAGAAGTGCACCCGATGCATCAGCAAGGAATTCGCGCTTCCTTGAAATAGCAAGCTGAATAAGCTGAGCAGCGATAGGGACGAGAATAATGCCAACGATAGCAAATACGATTACGATTGGACCTTTGTTGCGATCGTTCCCTCCCCCATGCATTGCAACGCGCAAGAAGAAGTCTGCAAGGATGGCAAGGAATCCTGCGAGTACCACTGCAACCGTCATCACGAGCATGTCGCGATTACCGATGTGTGAAAGTTCATGAGCAATAACACCTTCTAATTCAGTACGATCAAGGATTGCAAGAAGTCCTGTAGTTGCAGCAACGACCGCATGTTCTGGATCGCGTCCTGTTGCAAAAGCATTGGGTGATTGGTCATCGACTACATATACTTTTGGTGTAGGAAGTCCTGCAGTTATTGAAAGATTTTCAACTATATTCCATAGATCAGGAAACTCTGCACGGGTCGCAGGCCGTGCATGTGTCATGTTGAGTACCATCTTGTCGGAGAACCAGTAGCTTCCTACATTCATAAGAAGCGCAAAAATAACTGCTCCATAGAGAATTGCAGGCGACTCTAAATACCAGCTCACGCCATATCCGACTGCAATAACAAGGACAAGAAACATCCCCATTAAGAGCCATGTCTTTCGTACGTTTGCTCCTTGATGCGTGTAAAAGGTGGCCATTTCCCTATTGTACGAAAATCGGATAAAACCCGCAAAGTTACCAAGACCCTCCCCCTCCACCGCCGCTTCCACCGCCTGAGGAACCACCTCCTGAGGATGCACTCATACCCGAAGATGCAAGTGCTGTTGAGAAGCTCCCAAGACTATTTGTTAAACCAACTGCGCTGAATGCATGCGATCCACTTCCACCGTCATACCAAGAAGGATCGGGAATAGTAATGCCTTCAAAAGCTTTTGCCCACTCTTTTTCGACGCCGAAAGCAATTGCATACGGTAGATACTCCATGAATTGTTCGGCATTCCGTTCTGGTGCATTGTGAAATACGTATCGTTCTTTTTCAGTTACTGAAAGGAATTGTTTGAAGCCACGTAGATGATCAAGTGCCTCATACCCTTTCCGTGTACGTCTTCCGTCTGCCACGATAATAAAAAGTATCACAAGGCCTACAAGAAATAGGACAAGTGCGATATTTGAGAAAATAGTGATGAGTATAGCGCTTAGTACAAAGCCAAGTATGAACTGTGGACGGAAGAGCTCTTTGAATTCAAAGCCAACACTGAAGCCTTGCTCCTTAAGGTCTTTTTGCAGTCGCTCTCGCAATTCCTGAAGCAACTCGAAATTCTCACGCGCCTCTGCGTGATTAGATTTGAGATCCTTCAATGAAATAGTGGTGCCTACCGCAGCGGCAGGATCATCAAAGAGCATGATGAGAAGCTCCTCCTCAAACGAATCCTTCTCTTCAGTAATAGGTCGAAGTAATGTGATTTCATAATCATCAACTTCAAATAAAAACAGTACTTTTCGTTCAAGATGACGAATCTTGAGATATCCCTCGCGTGCAAGATACACGATGCCTGCCGTCACATCATGAGCATCAAGGCGTCTGTCCATGAGAAGACCTGCGTACATAGGTTTTACATCTGCATATGGTTCATACTGAGCAATAATAGGTGCATGTGTCCTGAGCTCGGTCTTGTATCTGTAGATGCGTATAGCAGTCCACACTAAGAATCCGAACATGAATGGCACGAGAAACAATCCGAGCCTAATACGCTCACGCACATCACGCGTCACTTTCTCGTACTCAAGTGACTGGGCAATTGTCATTCCCTCGCTTGGTAGAAGATTGCTTGTACTGAAGGTAATAGAGCCATCTTCAGCTTCATGGATGGCACATGATGCTCCAGCTCCTACTGCACCTTTGTAGCAAGCATGCTCTGGACGCATAAGGCCGTCAGCTCGTATGGTCGCCAAAGCATGCATAATGGGTACCTGCCAGCCATTGCCTGTTATATTGAAATACAGTTCTGGTGTAGCATTCTGCGGATATGAAAGACCTCCAAAGACCTTGTATGCGATCGTATACGTATGCGGACCATCGATAGTGCTATCCGCATCCCCAATACGCACCCTGAAAAGATTTTTGAGTGATTCAAGTTCGTAGGGTACCGTCTCACCATCCATCTTGATATCAGTAAGCTCGATTTCGATTACTCGTTCTCGGAACGCACTACTTGCCTCCTCAGGATGAGTAAGTGGTATCTCACGGAATATGCCATGACGTGGTGTTTCAAATAGATACTCAATCTGCTCAACTACTGAAAAGGATCCATCTGGAAAAACCTCGATATCTGATTGAAAAGAATTTATTACTTCCTGTGCTTCTGAGAAGGAAGGAAGGAACAACGCGCACAAAAGAAATAACCGCACAAGAAAGGTGCGGTTATTTCTTTTGGATAGATGCGATAGAAATCGAGATGGCATTTCGCAGCAAAACGTTGAACGTCCTATACACTAATCGTCAAAACCTCCCTTTCCTTGATCATTTGAGCTGTATTCAGTATCAGATGACCATGCAAGATAGAGTCGATCTTCGTATCCTCCCTTATCTTCAATACTTGCCTCAACAGCGCCCTGAACCTCCTCATCTGAAATACTGTACTCTTTTTTCACTGCATCTATAGTAATGAGGAGATCTGCCAACTCCTTGAGGAGCCCTGAGCGGCCAGAGTGATTAGAGACTCCACTTGCCTCTTCGAAGACCTTACGAATGATCTCGCGACGGTACTCATCATGATCAACTTCGCGTACGTCGCACTCAAAACCCTTCGAGCGAATGATATCGGGTACTTTATCGCGACAGAGTTTGTTGTAGTAAATCTTTTGCATGAACTAGAAACTAACTTTTACTGGCTCCTTCTCAATACTACCCTCAGGCAACTCAAAGAATACTTCCTCTTTAAAATTAAATACACCCGCAATTATATTACCTGGGAATGACTGAAGACCGATCTTAAGATCACGTACATTACCGTTGTAGAAACGACGCGCAGCCTGAATCTTGTTTTCAGTATCAGAGAGCTCGGTTTGAAGCTGTGCAAAATTCTGATTTGCTTTGAGATCGGGATACGCTTCTGCAACAGCAAGGAGCTTACCAAGTGCTTGCGTAAGTCCTGCCTCTGCACCAGCCATTGCAGCAATTGCCTGCGGTGTGAGATTGCTTGGATCAACATGCATCTGTGTAGCAGTTGCGCGTGCTTGTGTAACCACATCGAAGGTGCCTCGCTCATGCGCTGCGTATCCCTTCACGGTTTCCACAAGATTTGGAATAAGATCGTAACGACGCTTCAATTGCACATCAATATCTGCCCAAGCTTCCTTGGTACGTTGTACAAGTTTGACGAAGTTGTTGTACGCATATACTACCCAGAGAACAATGACGCCTACGACAACAAGAAGAATGAGTATTGGTGACATACAGTATAGTTAGTGTGTATACCAATCAGTATACCACCGCCATACTGTTTGCAAAGTAAAATGCACGTCCGTAAAGACGTGCATTTTGCTTTGTTCTTTTGGCTTATGTTTCCACCTGAACGCTTGATTCAACCTAAAATCCATTACGTATAGGATTCTGTGATGGACTCAGAAATCAAAGCCTTTATACTCTTTGATTTCTGGTCACATCATGCCTCCCAACGTCAGATCACTAATTCGCTAACGCTCATAAGTGTCTCCTGTCCGTCCTCGCTGGTTCGGGACATTAGGAATAGTCCCTCACATCGCTCCGGCTCATGGGAGGCGTGACATCTACTGATGTCACATCATGCCTCCCATGCCACCCATGCTGCTCATGTCAGGCATTCCCGACTTTTCTGGCTCTGGTGCATCTGCAATAGCAACCTCAGAAGTAAGGAGAATACCAACTGCTGATACCGCATGCTGAACGCCTGCGCGCTCTACCTTCACGGGGTCAATAATACCAGCCTTAATCATGTCCTCTACCATCACACCGCGCGCTGCGTCATATCCAGCGTTTCCACCCATTTCGCGCACACGTTGTACGATTACCGCACCATCGTCTTTACCCACATTGTGTGCAATCTGCTTAAGCGGTTTCTCTAGTGCCTTAAGGACAATGCGGTAACCAATACGCTCGTCTACATCGAGATCCGTATTCATGCGTCCCTCAACAATCGAAGCAGCACGTGTAAGGGCACTTCCACCTCCTGGCACAATTCCCTCCTCAATAGCTGCCTTAGTTGCATTCACCGCATCTTCAATCTTGAGCTTCAGATATTTCATCTCAGTCTCAGTCGCTGCGCCAACACGGAGTACTGCAACACCACCTGAGAGCTTTGCAATGCGCTCTTCAAGCTTCTCTTTGTCGTATTTCGAATCGGTATCCTTAAGTTGTGCACGGAGTGCATCAACACGAGTATCAATAGCAGACTTCTCTCCTTCACCCCCAACCACAATTGTCTTGTCCTTGGTAGAGACAACACGCTTTGCATGTCCAAGATGTGAAAGTTCTGCATTCTCAAGCTTAAGACCGATTTCTTCTGAAATCATGTGTCCGCCCGTCATGATAGCAAGATCCTGTAGAAGCTCCTTCTTGCGTTCACCATAACCAGGTGCCTTTACCGCAAGTACCGAAAAACCTCCCTTCAACTTGTTTACAATGAAAGTTGTAAGTGCTTCACCATCAACATCATCAGCAACAATCACGAGCTCTTTGCGACCAGTCTGCGCAACCTTCTCAAGAAGTGGAAGAATATCCTTAACCGATGAGATTTTCTTATCGGTGATAAGAATTTGAGCATTTTTATACTCAGCTTCCATGCGCTCAGTGTTCGTAATCATGTACGGAGATACGTATCCACGATCAAACTCCATTCCTTCCGTAAATTCGGTCTGGATACCGAACGACTGTGATTCTTCAACAGTCACAACGCCATCCTTGCCAACCTTTTCAATGGTTTCAGCAATCTTTGCGCCAATCTCGTCACTTTCTGCAGAGATAGTCGCTACCTGCTTGATTTCCTCAGTGGTTGATATCTGCACAGCCATTTCATGAAGTGCCTTTACCACATCCTCTGATGCCTTCTCCATACCATGACGAACCGCCATCGCATTGACGCCCATAGTTGTGTGCTTCAAACCTTCACTAAAAAGTGCTTGCGTGAGGATAGTTGCAGTTGTTGTTCCATCTCCTGCAAGCTCATTGGTTTTATTTGCAACCTCCTTCACAATCTCAGCACCCATGTTCTCAAACTTATCCTTGAGTGTAATCTCCTTTGCAATAGAAACACCGTCGTTAGTGACTGTTGGGCCACCAAAACCCTTATCAATAATGACATTGCGTCCACGTGGACCAAGTGTCACTTTCACGGCATTAGCCACAGCATCAACACCACGCTTAAGCTTCTTCTTCAAATCTTCCTTGTATACCAATTCTTTTGCCATAGCTGATCAAAATATTCGTTAACGTCTAGGAGATAATACCGAGAATGGACGAAGCTGAAACAATATAAACTTCTTTATCGTCAATTTTCGCCTCATCGTAACCATACTTTGAGAATATGACACGATCTCCCACCTTCACATCCATAGGGATACGCTTCTCACCGTCCTCGTCCCATTTACCATCACCGACTGCGATAATGATGCCCTGCTCTGGTTTCTCTTTATTAACCGTATCGGGGACGATAATACCTGAAGCGGATTTCGTGCCTGCTTCCTCATCGGTCAGCCGGCGTACAACGACTCGGTCCAAGAGCGGTCGAATACTTGTACCTCCCTCATTGTTTGAACTCATGTTTCAAATATTTTTCGCTTAAATTCCTTATAATGCGGGAGCATTATAGAAGGGGTTCCAGATTGTGTCCAGAATAATGAAACTATTCACGGAACATTGATTGATTGTTTGCGTTTTAAGGCCATTATGCTATTATCGTTGCCACATGGAAATCGTCCGTACCATACTTCCGTACGTACAAATTGTCCTCTCCATTCTACTCATTGCAGCAATCCTGCTTCAACAGCGAGGATCAAGCATGGGTGGCGTCATGGGGGGTGACAACTTCAGCGCGTCGTACCATAAGCGTCGAGGAGCAGAACTTTTTCTGTTCAAGCTTTCTGTCGTGCTTGCCATTCTCTTCGTTACATCTGCGCTTTTGAGCATCGTATTATAATGAGGTAACAATATAGGTTTGCACACAGCAATCTCTCTATACCTCGGACACACTTCCTGTATTTGCACATTACTCTTTTGAATATCCTTGCATGAGTTCTTATTCTCCCTTGGAATCATCTACAAAAGGTCCGCGTAAACGACGTTCTCTCGTAGACAGTTACTTTAACTGGCTTTACCGTCTCCCCATAAGTGATGGGTTCTTAATGCGACTTGCGCTTGTAGTGTTGGGTACATTCCTACTCGTGTTCCTCATACAGCAGAGCCTCCATTACACAGTGCGTGTCGCAACGAACGGCGGCACCTTCTCAGAAGGTGTAGTCGGAGTACCACGCTTTGTGAATCCAGTACTTGCAGTCACTCGTGCAGATCGTGATCTTGTGGCACTTGTCTATGATGGCCTTCTTCGTGTTGGAGCAAATGGTCTACTTGAACCAAATATTGCTGAGTCCATCACTCAGTCAGAAGACGGACTTACGTACAACATCGTGCTCAAGCAGGGCATAGTATTCCACGACGGACATCCTTTAACGGCGCGAGATATTGCGTTTACTGTTGAACGTATCCAAGATCCCATACTGAGTAGTCCACTTCGAGGAAACTTTGAGGGAGTGAAGGTAGAGATCATTAATGATTACGAGCTTAACTTTGTACTTACCGAATCGTACTCTCTCTTCATGGAGAACTTAACATTTGGTATCTTGCCTGAACATATCTGGAAAGATGCAGGTACTGAGGAATTTCCTTTTAGTCCTTACAACAATGAACCTATAGGAAGCGGGCCATACAGCGTACACAAGATTGTACGCAGCGTATCGGGTATTCCTGAAACGTATATCTTACGCTCATTTGAAAATTACGCTTGGGGAAAACCAAAAATCGAGACATTTGAGATGTACTTCTTCCCTACTGAGACAGCACTTATTGACGCTTTCAAAAAAGGTACGATTGGAAGCGTTGTGGGCATTACGCCCGACACCGTACAGGCACTCAATATGCAGGAAACAACGCATCATCTTGAGCGTATCCCTCTTCCGCGGACCTTTGCAGTATTCCTGAATCCAAACAAGTCTGCCGCGCTACGTGATCCTGCCGCGCGCAACGCATTGAATGTTGCTATAGACCGCACAAGTCTTATCAATACTGTACTTGGTGGCTATGGAAATCCGCTTTGGGGACCCATACCTCCTGGTTTCGGAGCAGAAAGCATCATCTCCACAACAACAAAAAGCGAAGAAGATGTCCGTGCTATACTCCGCAATGGCGGATGGAAACTTAATGAAGAGAGTGGTGTCTGGGAGAAAGAGATAGATGACACCACGGTTCCGCTTTCGTTTACGATTGCAACCGCAAATCAGCCTGGCTTTGCAGCAACAGCTGAGTTTCTAAAAGAAGCTTGGCAGCATATCGGTGCAGATGTACAGATAGATCAGTTTGAACAAGCCGATCTTACACAAGGAATTATACGACCACGTAACTATGAGGCCTTGCTCTTTGGAACTCATTTGGGACGTTCACTTGACTACTACTCGTTTTGGCACTCATCTCAGCGCAATGACCCAGGCCTCAACGTTGCACTCTTTGCAAATATAACGACTGACTCGATACTCACAGAGATGCGACGAAATGCAAACCCTGATGAGCGTATTGAGCGTATTGAACGCTTTGCAGAGGAGGTATCGAAGGAGAATCCAGCATTCTTTCTCTACGCGCCAGAGCTTGTGTACGTGTTCCCAAACACAGTGCAAGGTGCAACATTTACGGGTGTAGGAGAGCCACAAGAGCGATTTGCACGGGTACATGAGTGGTTCATTGAGACCGAGACCGTATGGCCATTTTTTACAGAGTAACCAGAAGATTTTTAATGCAGATATCAGAACTAATTATTAACGTATACAACTAAGAACTAATCTAACTATGGAACAAAGAATACCAGCAGCAGCATCACCAGAACGATCAGGTGGAAATCCGCGCTTCTCGCGTGGTAGACGAGATAATAATCGAGGTCCACAACCTCAAAGTGGAGGCAACAACCGACCTCCACGGCGCGAAGGAGGTCGTGGTGGTGAAGGACGACGCCGACGCCCACAAGGCGGTCGTGGGGGTCGTGATCGCGGACGACGACCAATGACAAGTCCTGCACTTAATCAACGCATGTCTACGCGGGATCCAAAGACGCCATTTGTTGCACCCGTCACTGATCCAGATACTGTCCGCATCATTCCCTTGGGAGGTGTTGAAGAGGTGGGTAAAAACATGACTGCAGTAGAGACTGCAGATGACATTCTTATCTTTGATGCAGGATTCCAGTTCGTCTCTTCTGAGAGTGATGCACCTGGCGTAAACTACATTCTTCCGAGCACGCAGTATCTTGAAGATAATAAAGACAAGATTAAGGGACTCATTATTACCCACGGACACCTTGACCACATTGGTGGTATCCCATTCCTGATAGAACGTATCGGCAATCCACCAATCTACACACGATACCTCACATCACTCATGATACTGAAGCGGCAAGAGGAATTCCCACACCTTCCAAAGGTAAACATGAACGTTGTTGAACTTGACCAGCGCGTCAAGGTTGGCAACACCTATATAAAGCCATTCCCTGTAACACACTCAATCCCAGACTCAATGGGTATCTCGGTAGAGACGAAGCATGGAAATATTGTTATTTCGGGAGACCTTAAGCTTGAGCACGAGGATGGCATCCCCTCTCAGAAAGAGCAGGATGTCTGGGGTCGTGTTGGAAAAGATAAGAATATTCTCTTTATTGGTGACTCCACAAACGCCGAGCGCGACGGTTTCTCAATACCCGAAGGACGTGTACACACAAACATTGAAAATATTGTGCGTGATGTGCGCGGACGACTTATCATCGGAACATTCGCATCACAGTTTGAGCGTATGATTCGCATCATCATGATTTGTGAACGATTGGGCAAGAAAGTTGCTCTTGAAGGACGCAGCATCAAAACCAATCTTGATATCGCAGAATTAGCAGGCCTTATGAAAGTTGGTAAAGGTACCATAATCCCTATTCAAGATATTGGAAACTACCCTTCTGACCGTATCGTAGTGCTTGCAACAGGCGCACAAGGTGAAGAATTCGCTGCACTCATGCGTATTGCAACACAGCGCCACAAGTTCATCACTCTCAATGATCGTGACACGATTATGCTTTCATCATCAGTCATTCCTGGTAATGAGCTCTCTGTTCAGAAATTGAAAGACAACCTATATCGGCGTGGTGTACACATCATCACGTATCGTGCTTCTGACGTTCACTCAACAGGACACGGAAACTCAGGAGAGCTTGTATGGATTCGTGAACAAGTTAAGCCACAGTTCGTTATGCCTGCGTATGGGTATCATTCAATGCTTCGCTGTCACGCATATGCGCACATTGAGGCTGGCTTCCCGAAAGAGCGCGTTATCATTGCAGACAATGGTATGGTGATTGATATCAAGAATGGTACTGAACTCAATATTCGAAAGGAGAAAGTATCGTCAGAGATTATGATGGTAGACGGCTTTACAGTCGGCGCGCGTCAGGAGGTAGTAATTCGTGACCGTCAGTCGCTTGCAGAAGACGGTATGTTCGTCATCATTGCAACTATCAACGGCAAGACAGGACAATTGCGTAAGTCACCAGACATCATCTCTCGCGGCTTTGTATATCTTCGTGAGAACCAACAACTCTTATCTGAAGCACGGCTTCTTGTTAAGAAGACTATCGAAAAAAGTACAGCAAAGTCACACCCTATCGACCTTGATCTCGTAAAAGATGAGATTACTGAGGTTGTATCTGGCTTCCTACTTCAGAAAACCAATAAGGCACCTATGGTGATTCCGGTACTTATCGGAATCTAACGCACGCAATATACAAAAAACATAGCAACGATATCGTTGCTATGTTTTTTGTATAGGCTTCTACACACAGCAAATCACGTTACTACGCAATCATCTTGTACACTTACCAATATGCCTGGACCCGAAGTACCTGTACAGCATCTTCCCGAACGTACGCGAAAGTCGTTCACAACATTTTTTGCCGCGCTTACCGCGCTTTCCTTCCACTGGTCTGTGGTCATCTATATAAACTCCTCATACCTGGAGCAATTTCTGAGCGAAAGCGACATAAGCCTCTTGTACGTGGTTGGCGCACTCGTCACTATGGCCTGTTTTATTGCAGCGCCCGTGATACTCAATCGATATGGCAACTACACGCTTACACTCTTTTTTGCTGTACTTGAGTCTGTTGCACTCATCGGTATGGCGTTCTCAGATACTGCTCATACAGCAGCCTTATGGTTCACTCTTCATTCAATCGTGGTCTCTCTGCTCTTCCTCCATGCAGATGTCTTCATGGAGGAGATGATCGGCACTGAAGAAAATGGTACAGGATCACTACGAGGACTTCTCCTCACCATTATGAGCTTTATGGCTGCGGGAGCAACACTCCTCTCAGGAGTCCTTATAGGCGATGAAGAACCACGCTTTGGACTTGCCTACACCGCAAGTGCCTTGACCTTGATTCCCTTCATGGTCATTCTTATGCGACATTTTAAACACTTTAAGGACCCCGAATATCCGCACCTTGCATTCGTTCCTACCGCCCTCGCCTTTTGGAAGCATCGCGATCTCCGTAATGTCTTTTGTGCGACATTCTTGCTTCAGATATTCTTCGTCTGGATGGTCATCTATGTTCCTATCTACATGAATCGCATTATAGGATTTGATTGGGAGATTATTGGTGCAATTCTCTTTGTAGGACTTCTTGCGTATGGACTCTTTGAATGGCCTATTGGACTTATAGCAGACCAATGGATTGGTGAAAAAGAAATGATGGCGCTTGGCTTTCTTATTATCGCTGTTGCAACATCATGGATTGCATTTCTCAAGCCAGACCAACTGTCTTTATGGTTTATAACGATGTTCATAACACGTATTGGTGGCTCCTTGGTTGAAACCACAACCGAGTCATACTTTTTCAAACACATTGGCGGAAAAGATGCTGCTTTTGTGAGTATTTTCAGAATCACTCGCCCGCTTTCATATATCATTGGAGCTCTTCTTGGTAGTGTCGCACTCTTATTCCTACCGTCTTATAATCTCCTCTTCATTGTATTGGCGCTCTTTATGATACCGGGTCTCTTCTTCGCAATGGCACTTAAAGACACCAAGTAGACTCCTTATTGTTATTCAGGAAGTGTGTAGCGTAGCCCTCTCTTTGCAATAAGACCTTCAGCAAGAAGCTTCTCGAGTTGTGCATCAATACGATCAATCTGAAAGGAAAGCACTTTATGGATTTTCTTTCCTGTCATAGATGATTTTCCTAATGTACGAATGAGAGCACCTCGGATCTGTCGATCGGAACCCTTGAAGGTGGATTGTTGGGTATAGTGCTTACTTCTGCTATTAGGATTGCCGTATGTTTTTTTGATGTGAACCCCATAATCCATGAGTGCGTAATACCAAGCACGAGCATTACATCGATCAAGCGTTCGTTCTACTAAAAGATGAATATCAGCATCCGAAACATCAGTATCATCGCTGAAGAAATGATGTATAAATACACTTCGAATATTTGTCTCAACGAATATCTCTGGCATTTGGTATGCGAATGTCAGTACAGCACTAGCGGTATACGCACCAATACCTGGGAGAGCATGTAGCTCCGTATATGTGCGAGGCATTCGACCTTTATACTCGTGCACCACGATGCGTGCACATTGGTGAAGCATCCTTGCGCGACGGTTATATCCAAGGCCTTGCCACTCACGAAGAACATCTCCTAGTGAGGCACAAGCGAGTGTCCTTATTGTCGGAAATCGTTTTAGGAAAGACGTATATTTAGGGAGTACACGATCAACCTGCGTTTGTTGCAACATTATTTCAGAGACGAGTATGCGATACGGATTACGAGTCAATCGCCACGGAAGTGTGTGTCGGCCATGGTGTCTGTAGTATGCGCGCACTGAACGCACAAATCGGCGCTCCTCAGTATTCATTATGCAGTTACTTCAATAAAGAGTGGCTGAAGACTCCGCCATGTCTCCCTTGAAAGAGACCGTTCATTGTAGATGCCGCCATGCGGATGGTTTGCTTCAGAAATAGTGATAGTACCATCGGGAAAGACGGCTTCGACATACGCAAGATGGCCTATATCATTCTCTTCGGTATATTCAATAATCATTCCCTGTTTTGGTAATACGCCCACATGCACACCTGGTAGACCACGGAGGATAGTGTGCCACGAGCCTGGAGTACGCGGTCGCACCTCTGGCCACTCTATACGAATTCCTCGACGCATGAGTCTATAGAGTACGTACTCCCCTGCTTGTAGCGGAAACTCTGATTGTCCAAGTCCAAAAGCATCATTAATGAGTGCACGTACATGTGCTGTGTTGGGATGATCTACAGAATTCTCTTGTCCTTGAATAAACTCAGGATAGACTCTACCCGCACGATCAGCAAGATCATCCTTAAGTACCCATCCTTCGTAATCTTCCCATACAACACGATAGAAACGTCCTTGTGGTTCCATCACCAAAACAAGCTCTCCGTACGGTATGATAGCGACACGCGAATCAAAACCAATAGTAGGATCCTTGTAGAGTGATGTCTCACGTGCGAGTGCATACATTACTATATGCTTGCCATGAATGATGGCGTGCGGAGTAGCAACAACCGAAGGTGAGTCAGCATGATGTAATGGTGGTGCAACCGCAACTGTCCTTTTTTGTATGTACACATTACGACTCGCCTGTTCTGTAATCCCGTAGAGTACAAACAGCGAGCGCACGAAACGAGTCGACATCTTCATCACCATATCGTATGCAGTATCAATTACGGGGATGACTCCAGTCATAATATCCCCACTATACCACCCTAGATGACAGGGTTCTATCTTGACGACTCTTGTCAAAACACATCCAGTAGCTCAAGAAAAGATCTAGAGTAAATCTAGGCGGCACGAGGCCATTTTTTGACCGCTGGAGGGTATATGTCTGTGAGCGGATGTGTTCCACACGCATGCTTTCGGGCTGGACAGAAGTGTCTTCCATACAGTACCAGACGGTGATTGAATCCCCACCAATCACGCTTCGGCATAAGTATTACCAAGTCACGTTCAATGCGCACCGGGTCGGTGAAATCGGTAAGATCAAAACGAATGGCAAAACGACGTACATGCGTATCGACCGCAATACCCTCGTGTACGTTAAAGGCGTTTGAAAGAACGACATTTGCAGTCTTTCGCGCAACGCCTGGTAAGAGAAGTAAATCCTTCATACAGTCAGGCACCTTTCCTCCGTACACATCAAGAATCATGCGTGCTGCAGCACGAATATTCTTGGCTTTATTCCGATAGAAACCACACGAGAAAATTGCACGCTCTAGTTCTTGCTGTGAAGCTTCAGCATATGCACGCACAGTGCGATATTTTTTAAAAAGTGTCTCGGTTACTTTATTAACGCGCGCATCAGTGCATTGAGCAGAAAGTTGCACTGCGACAAGAAGTTCCCAATTATTTCCGTAATGCAACTCTATTTTTGCGCGAGGAAAAAGCTTTTTGAGCACACTATTCATAGCGCGCACGCGCTGAGCACGCGCATCACGTTTTTGAGAGTTCATGATTTTATCCTCGTAATGAGCGGAAGGATGTCACACCAACTGCCCCAAGAGTTATAAGATTGAACGCAAACAGGATGAAAAGTCCGAGAGGCATAACAATGAGTGTAAGGTTTAGTAATACACCCATGATGATGGTGCGTAACGTAATACTATCCTGCTTTAATACTGCTCGCTCGATACTGTAGCCAATAAGGATTGGTGTGAGTCCGAATGAGAGTGTAATAAGCGCGAGATAGCCTAAAAGAATCAGTACGCCAAGTGGAATACCAACGAAACTCACAAACAGTACGACACTTACAAACGGTAAAACCAATAACATCGCAAGACCAACAAATCCATTGTAGCCAATACGAGCAAATGATTCGTGGACAAACCGATAGACACTACTTCGTACCATAAAGAAGAGCGATGCGGCCATGAATAGAGTTGCAAGTGCGAACAGATAGAGCGCCCGTGTTGATCCCGAACTATCCTTATCCATATCTCGCTTTTGGATCTTGCCATCAACAACAGCATTCTGAGCGCGCGCTAATTCTCCGACACTTTGATACGTAATATCTCCACGTACTTCCGCCTTATCATTCAGGGTGAGACCCTGTGGCGCCGTTACCTCAATGTTTCCACCAATCGTTGCATTGATACGTGCTGATTCTGCGAAGCCATGCACCGTGCCTGACACATCTCCCTCAATCACTAACGAACCACCAAAGAAAAGGACATCTCCCTCGATCTTCGCCGTTGAAAGTATAGTGAGGATACCACCTACAACCGCAACATCTCCCTTTACCGTACCACCAAGCGTAACCTCGCCACCCAACACACGCATATCATCGCCAATTTCAGTATGTACCTGCACCGATCCACCAACAATAGTAAGGTCCTCAGAGACAGGAGCATTGATGGTTACGGTACCTCCGAGTATATATGCATCATGCTCTGCCGCACCTGAGAGGGTTATGACAGACCCAAATCCATAGAAATCTCCTTCAAGAGATTGAGATGCATCAATAGATACCATCTCACCTCCACGAATAATAGGTCCAGCTGACGCTATACCAGCAAACATAAAAAGACCGATTCCAAGCCCTAGAATCACGCCTGATGTAGGTTTCATGAGGCTTATTCTAGCACAGTCTCAACGGGAGTTTGAGAAGACTTCACCTGAGTCGATACGTCAAATTGCTGAGGCTTCCTCAGTGCCTTTTGATATGTTTGGACTTCATACCACACGTAGATACCCGCACCTATCGCAGAGAGGAGGAGTATTGAAACTATGGTGATGAATATCTTAATAGACCTCATGGTAACCGTGAGTATTCTACGGGTAACTGCAAGAAATGTGCCGCACACAGACTCAAGATGAGCAGCACTATAAATCCTACAAAGAGAATGACTCTCGACTGCGAGAGCTCCCACGCGCCGTTCTGCCAATTGCGAACGAAGAGAAACGGAAAAATGAATCGAAGTATACGCATGTGATTGTTAGCGAAGCGTCTGATAAAGCTTACCACGTATGATAAGCGTAGTAATACTTAAAAGGAAGATAGAAATGGAAGATTGCTGAGCCATAGAGCCTTTACGATAAACGACTCACTTTTAACTATGCATAAACCTACTTAAATAACTCCTTTCCATGCTCCCATATCTCAGGATGACCATGCTCTTTGAGCCAGTACCACCATTCTGCACCCCATAGATACTGCTTCTCAAAGCGCGTATTCTCTGCATAGCGGAGTATTTCGTCCATTTTAGTAATATCCATACGCTCAAACTGAGCATCAAGAGGTACCTTCACAACTGGTTCAATGAGCCATGGCTCAAGGGAAAGTTCGATAAGGAATGTTTCTTTCCGTCCAAAAAGAAGTCCCATTATGTTCTCTTTAAGGCGGTACGCCCACGCAGGAAGTATCGTACGAAACTGACCAAGCTCAGGATTCCAGAAGTACACATAGACACTGGTGCCGAAAGCATCACCTGCACGGTAGGCACCCTTCCACATTCCAAGATTTCCGCTATCGGTTACAAGAACAGGACGCGAGGAATCAAGTGTGTGCACGAGTTCAATCTCTTCTTTCAAAAAAGTTTCGTCAAGATCACCACAGTGCTCGTGTGCAAAGACTTCAAGAAATGGCTCATTCTCCACTTGCCAATGCGTGATTGCTGGAGAGTCCTTATAGCGCGTGACGACCGCCTCGATGTACTCCCGTATCTCTTTCTGTTGTTCTTCCCAAGAAAGCTCTTGAGCCCACTGCGGTACATGGCACTCAGGCCATCGTGGCAAGCGTCGTCCTACCCCAAAGATTACCTGTGCTCCTGCTTCCTCAGCTTTCTTAATATCGGCATCCATCCATGAAAAATCATACTGGTCCTGTGTAGGTTCTATAAGAGTCCAATGTGCCGCAAGTCTCAAATGGCGTACCCCGAGGTCATTAATAATTGCGTTAAATACCATTTCAGGATCAAGTCCGAGCTCTAGTGCATAGGGCACATTGTATGACATACCATATATAATCTTGTCAGGAACATCTTTACGCGCGAGGATAAAAAGCACACTCAAAAACAGAAGTACTATCGCCCCAAATATGCCCAGAATCTTCCAACGCCGTTTCATACGAGTCTTATTACCTAAATAGTACTAGAAAACCAATAGCGATAACAGCAACAAAGAGCGCTTTCTGGAGAATATGCTCTGGATGATAGCGCTCAACATGACGACCCCAAGGCCAGAGGGTGAAAAAGATTCCAAGGAGAATAATGAAGACATACTGGAGACCTCCGAGTGCCTGTACAACGGCTACATCACCTCTATTTGTTGCATGGAGGATGAGGAGTGTCGCAACTCCAGCCATAGCCTTACTACCGAAGATAAGGACGTAGGCTGGTGCTTTCACTGACTTTGATTGTATCTTTACACGATCATAATACGCAGGAATCATGAGCAAAGTGAGACCGAAAAAGACAAAGGCGAGACGTGACCAGAAGAAACCATCATCGAACGAGGTTGTGAGAAAGAGTCCCTTAATCGCAATATAGTGAAATGCAAAGAATATACCTGAATACACGACCATTACCGCGACAGAACGCGAAAATCGAAACCGTGAGACAAGTGCGGTACCAAAAGCGAGGATACCTACACCAATAAGGAAGTGCGGGGTCAGCTTCTCATCAAGGAAGAAATATGCGAGTGCATACGCAGCGATAGCAGAAACGGAGCCAATGACAGGCATCACATCTGACGCATCATGCTCGCGAAGCGCAGTAAACATGGCCGTCAATGCGGTAAAAAACGTATAGGCAGACAAGAACGACAGCGCAACTACTTCAAGCGTCGGACGTACCACATTCGCAAAGGAAGGGATTCCGAAATTCTGAAGTGGAAGTGGTAGCAGATTAACAAGATACACAGCAACCCAACCACCCGAGATAAGACATGTGTAAAATGCATACACGAACGGCTGTGGCATGATGCGTTCATCAGTAACAATCCGTTTGTCAATGAGCGCAACAAGAGCATTCAAGAATTGCGCTATAACAACAAGAAAAATCCAGTTCATTCTCCTCTATTCTAACCCATTCTGCTCACATATAGCCTTGTATACCTGTGCAGACGGACGTACGGTTCTCAATAACGTACTATAGTCAACAGCAACAAGACCAAAGCGTTTCTCAAAACCAAGCGCCCATTCGTAATTATCAAGAAGCGACCAGTAGATATGGCTACGTACATCAACTCCGTCCTGTATGGCGCGCCACGCAGCGTCTACTTGTTTTGTAATATATTCAGCACGTCCACTGTCTGTCGCGTCAGCGAGTCCAGCCTCTGCGATGTAGATTGGTTTCTTGTATCGCTTTAGCATCATCAACGCGTCATAGATCCTCTCTGGAGCAAAGTTCCAATCCATGTCTGTCTTCCGCCACGCCCGTCGATCACCGAACTTAGTATAGAAATAGTAATTGAGACCAATGGAATCATAATGACCTTTGGTGCGCTTCATAAACACGTGAGTCCAAAAGTGGTTCGCAATTGCTGCCTTAAGTTTGTTGAAAGGATTTCCGTTCGCATCAAATACAATGACATGATGCACGAAATTTACATTTGTCTCTAAGGAAAGCTTCTTAATTTCTCGATACGCGAAATTATGAGCACGCGCGAGATTCTTCATAACGCGGAAATAGAGAAAAAGCGGTTCCATTCCCTTATGTGCCTTTGACTCGAAAGTGCGCCCTGAGTTCGTGATAGAAACACGATCAGTAAGTGCAAATCGCTTGAATGGAGGCCAGCTGCCGCGTAGCCATCCGTTACTCCCATATACACTGGGTTCGTTAATGGTGGAAAAATTGGTACACAAGTCTCCAAGCTTTGAAACTACATATGCACAGTAACGAGCGAATATCTCAGGAGAATCCTTTCGTTCAAAGCCTCCTGATTCTGAGAACCAAAGTGGGAGCGTAAAATGCCACAGCGTAATGAGCGGTGTGATATTGCGTACCCTAAGTGCTTCAAGCACTTTTCGGTAGTGAAGCATAGCATCTTCATTGAACTTCCCTTCTTCTGGCTCAATACGCGACCACTCGACCGAGAAGCGGTGCGCGTTGTGCGCAAGTGATTTAGCAATATCAAAATCTTCTTCGTATCGATTGTAGTGATCACATGCTCTGCCACAGACAGGTACTCTCCTCTCGCGCGCAGCCTGTGCCCAGTCATTATTTTCAATGTCGCCTTCAACTTGGTAGCTGGCTGTTGCTGCACCCCACAGAAATCCTTCAGGAAATTTTTTCATAGTTGTTTAAATCGTAGAATCTTCTGTAGATGAGGCAATCCATCCTGTTTCAGTGGTGGAGGTACTAGAAATCTCAAAAGTATCAGACGATGCTACTGCCGTGGTAGCTGTGCTGATTAATTCCTCTACTATTGCAACGGGCAGTGGTGTTGCCACAGGTACCGATGCTGGTGTGTAGATAACTGGCTCTGACTCAGAAGATGGCGGCGGAGGTATGTACCCACTGCGTACTCGCTCAATGAATGCTTCGCGAGTATCTGTATTGTACGTATCCACAACAACAGGATACTCTTCAGCAGGTGTACCAAGTACTACAGCCGCAGGCAAGGCAGCGATGGGAATCCTAGGGACCTGTACAATGAATACACTAAGAATACCTGCAGCTATTGTGCCCGCGAGAAGAACGCCAGTAATGAAGAGATGTTTTGTTCTAACCATACGCTATGCGGGCATAGTAGCATGCTAAAGACTGAATCTACTATGGTTATCCAATCTGTACATCAACAAGCTGCTCAACGCGACGGATATCCGCAAGAAGCTTTGAGCGTTCAATATTGAATAATGTTAGGGTAAACACCGCCTTCCCGCCATTCTTAGCAAAATGACACATGTCACCGATTTTCTTCAACTGCTGGAGTTCAACGACTGATTTAAGTTCCTGACACTTCTTTATACCCTTTAACTTTGTAATCTTGCCCTCCTTCTTTGGATACCACTTCATCGTTGCAGCAAATCCCTTGCACTTCTTAGGAATCTGTGGACGCTTTGGAAAACGGATGAGAACATCGTTGAGTGCATGATCGATATCGCAAGAAAGCTGGTGAAGCATGTGCCGAAAACCCCCGACACGAGGACCTATCTCAATAAGCTTCCACTCATCATCTACTTTCATAAGCTCAACGTGTGCTGTGGTACTACGTAGGCCAAGCGCATGAATACCTGCCGTAGCAGCAATCTGCGCCCGCTCAACGGTCCCTGGTTTAAGACCAGTAGGAGATATGTGAATATAATTATAGAAATCGTCACGACCTATATTCTTGCCCGTAATCACTTTCACCATGGGACAGAAATAGATAGTACCGAGACTATTGACGTATGCATCAACAGAATACATGTCTCCTTCCATGTATTCCTCAACCATCATCTTCGGCATCTCTGTACGACCGTTCTCTTTATAAATCTTCTCAATCTGCTTATGCGCAACCGTAAGTGATCGCTCTAAATCTTCTTCATGATAACAGACAGTGACAAGAAGGCTCTGCGCAAGATTCGCAGGCTTCACAATCATTGGAAATTTTATCTTATCAATAACGCGTTTTCGTTCTGCTTTGGTATTCTCGCGCACAAGGGCATATTTCGGTGAATACTTCGGTGCGAGGAGCTTAAAACGGCGACGCATTTCAAGCTTATCAGTTGCCCATTTCAGTGATTCTGTTGATGGTGTTCTCAGGTATGGCACATGGGGAATCACCTGAACAAAGCGGGAAATATAAGACTCAGAGCGGCAGGTGATTGCGCGAAATTCATCCTGATATGGAGCAAGGGTCTCGGCGATACGTGCAGGTACACTAAAATCGCATCGCACCACAATATCAAGGTCAGGATGTCTCTCTCCAATAACATCTTTCGATGAATTGTCCCGAATGAGCATCACGCGAAACTTCTGCTTCTCACGCTTTTCGTATGCACGAATACTCTCAATAGTACCCGACGGAATGCCCATGACATACGCAATAATATTTCTCGTGAGCTTTTTTTTCATAACCAGGCAGAAGGAGTCCCTGCAGGGAGTAATGGAGATTTTTAGTGGCAATACAATATCACGTACTTAGTCCAAAGTACAGCATATAAAAGGCCGACGCGTGTAAGCACAAATCGGAATAAAAAACGCTACATCTTGTTACGTCACACAGGATGCCTAAGGCTCCACGCATAACAAACAATAGCGGCAGCGACAGATGCATTCAGAGACTCCACATTGGCTACCATAGGAATCTTAAGGCTAATATCACAATGTTCAAGAGTCTTTTCACGTATTCCACCACCTTCATTGCCAAGAATAAAGACGCTGGGCTTCTCAAAACCTTCCTCTCCCACTGCATACGGTGCAGTACCCGAGAGTCCATATATCCAGAATCCGCTTTCTTTAAGATCACGAATCGTTGTGTTCACATTCCCAATAGAGATGAGTGGTATGCGAAATGCCATACCCGCTGACGCCTTGATAACAGCACCAGTGACCTGCGCTTGTCGATGTTCTGGGATGAGTACACCACTAATACCAAAGGCGGCAGCGGAACGAATGATTGCGCCGACATTATGAGGATCTTGTATCTCGCCAAGAAGGACGAGTGCGGTGTCATTAGTGACTTCAAGCGCTTGAAGAAAGACATCAAAGGGAAGCATTAGTTTGTCTAGGTCTATAGAAGCCACAAATCCTTGATGTACAGCATCCTTGGCAATGTCACCAGGAAGCTTATGTATATTAAGAGACTCAACTGCAGTCCCCGTCTTCTTTACCTGTGCACGAAAATCATCATCGGTGGTGTACACCATACGCATCGCAGACGGACATGCAGCAAATGCCTCCTTGACCGCATGCTTACCGTATATAAAAGCAATCTCACTCATAGTACGAGTCTACCTTGCCAGCCTTAAAAAATACAGAGACAAAGAGCTGCTGCATCTCGCTCGTCTCTCTTCCCTTTACTTCCCATTCTTTACACCTTTATACTGCAATCTTAGAAAAGCAACATATCATATATGATACGTTGCTTTTCTATCTCGTATTAAAGCTTAAAGCACAGCACCTATGTTGTGGGATGTAGAGAAAATCCTTCCATAGCCTCTCTTCTCACCATCACAGTCAGTCTTATCATAATCCAGTCTTATCATAATCTAGTCTTATCATAATCTCTGTAACTACAAACTATGTAGCGGTATGCAAAATGCCCGAACCATATCATATATGATATGGTTTCTTTTTTGATTTAGACCATCTTGATATCTTATAGGAATCAAGATGGTTGCTCTATGCCAAAATGTGAGATGTATACGACGCATATGCGATTAGATTATCGCTACCTGACACCTATATTCGCGAGTGTATACAAGATGTGGCATAGTAATAACATGAAACGTAAGCGTAGCGGACAAGCATTCTGGGAACAGGAATATACAAAAGGTGGACACCTAGCGCTTTCTCTGAATCCGAGTGAAGATCTTGAGAAATTTGTACGTTGGCTGGTGCGCGAGCATGGTCGCGAGCATCTTAATGTCACGAGCGCAGTACTTGACCTTGGGTGCGGAAATGGACGCAATATTGAATGGCTTTCCCGTTCCTACGGTATACATGGTACTGGTTACGACATATCCACTGAAGCCATCAAGAGTGCTTCACGCCGAGCAGCACAAGACAATCTCCCGCTCACCTATATAAGCCGATCAATCGCAGGACCAATCAATCTTCCTGACGAATCACAATCCCTCATACTCGACATGATGTCATCACACTTTTTGAATAAGGAAGAACGCACATTTCTTATCCAAGAGATTGCGCGAGTATTGCGTCCCGGAGGCTTTCTATTTTATAAAACCTTTTTACTGGATGAAGATAGACATGCTGCTCGTATGATCGCAGAGAATCCTGGAGAAGAGGCACAAACATACATTCATCCGAAGATTGGTGCCGCGGAGTATGTGTCCCGAGAAGAAGATGTTGAGGCAGCATATGGCCCCTACTTCACCATACACAAAGTACTCAAATCACATCGCCACAAAGGCGCTCAAGCAAAAAGACGAAGTATCAGTGTCTACCTCGAGAAAGCATAACGCGTACAAACACCTTCTGCGCTACGTGGAAGGTGTTTGTCTTCTTTGGAGATTTAGCCCTGCTGTCTTCGTGTCCTTAAGAAACTTGCAACCATGAGGGCAAGAAGGATAAGTACTACTCCAAAAAAGAAGAAGCCTGTCTCTGAAATGAGTGAGGTGCGCGCTTCAGTTGTATTTGACGGTGTGGTTTTATCATCTCCCCACTGCTTTGCATCAATCGCATCAAGATCAACGATAGTACCAAAGCTTTCCTTACCAACGAGTGTTATCTCATCGGGGGTTAATGTCATCGTGCCACCATCAGTAGTCATAGACTGAATACCTCCAAGACGAAAGCCTGAAGCAAGCAATTCCGATTTGTACCAGTCAGGTACATACTCCCATGGCACATTGGCGATGGTCGGCCCAAAAACTGCGGTTACTGGATTATAACCTTCAGGTACAACCATCATTGGAACGACATATCCTGATGCAGTGAGCTCTGCCTTATACCAGTCAGGTACATACTCCCATGGCACATTGGCGATAGTCGGCCCAAAGACTGCAGTTACTGGGTCGTATGCATCAGTTGCAGCTGATGCTGGTGTGGCAAAAAGAAAGAAAGCGACTACAGCCATCACTCCGAAAATGGCGAATCGAAGCGTCTGATATACATGTGCGACTGTCATGATAATTCATCCGGAAACCCGGCAGCTAATTAGATTTTTAAGATTTTAAAAAGGTATTACCAAGGAAATGAGCTAAAAGAACCGCTAGTACGCGTAAGACGCGGAAACGATGGCATTATTCCATCCACGCCATCTACTCGTCAATTAAAAAATAGCCTACTTACAGGGTCCTTTCTAGGCACCGCGTCATGCACATACCCTGTCCTTGAGAAACACGCCTAAGATTATACGATTCTTTCAAGTGTGTCCTTGAAAAAGTCATATAAAGGACACCATACTCAAAAAGAAAAGCCTGAGTGCGTCAATGCACTCAGACTCTTTGTATGCCCTGATCCTTTAGGGACTGATGATTCTAATCTTCAAGGAAGCTACACCATCTTCAGTAAAACCTAGGCGATCGGCTGCAGCCTTTGAAAGGTCGAGTGTTCGCCTTGGATTATCGGTATACGGACCGCGATCCCTGACGACGACTACCTGCGACACATTGGTCGTAGGATTAGTGACCCAAAGTTGGGTACCAAACGGTAGCGTTCGATGTGCAGCGATTGTTGGATCATACATATCAAAACGCTCTCCGTTTGCCATAGTGCGTCCATGATGCCACTTTCCATACCAGCTTGCTTCTGCGGTAAACGTACGCGCATGCACACTTGCAGGGAGAAGGGCCAATAGCACTATTGCTTTGTATCTATGTTTCAAAACATACTCCTTGGAACAACGTCTCACATGAGACAACTAAACCCTGAGACGAACGAAGAGAATAAAACTTACTGATGGTATAGCTCATTATGCAAATATCACTTAGAAGCGGCGCTAGATACGAGATCACTCTCATTCTATCCCCGATTTAACGACTGATTGAGCACCTCAATTGAGGTACCCACCTTCTTCTCAGGGTTCATAATGTTCTCTGGATCGTATAGTTTCTTTATTTTTTCAAATACACTGTACAATTCCTCACCATAGAACTCCTTGAGATATGGAGAGCGAATAATGCCATCACTATGGTCAGCGCTGATATTCCCTTTCAATTTCTTTACAAGTAAGAAAACATCCAACATGAGTCCCTCAATATCTTTCTCAAGCGTCTTAGACGCAAAATTGAAGACGGGAATAATACGAAACGAACCATCGCCAATATGACCATGAAAACCATAGCTGATTCTCCGTTTTGCGAGTATCTGTTGTAATTTACCAATAAAAGTACCTAGTGCTGAGAGTGGTACAATCACGTCTTCAATACACGGGACTGCTCGCTGTCCTGCTGGATTATAATCACGCATAAGCGTAAACGAATTACGACGCACTTGCCACGCCGAATCAACAACACGGGAATCCGTTATATGGTGCACACAATATCCCTTCTCGGTAAGCGCACTCATACATGCTGATGCCTGTGTCTTTGTTGCTTCGGCCGTATCCTCACTAAATTGTGCAAGAATGAAAAGTTGTGCTTCTCCGTCGATGAACGGAAGGATTGCTCGCGCATGTTCAGAAAGATGTTCCTGTGCCTTCTTATACGTATTGATGTCAAAGGTTTCAAGTGCTTCAGGATTATGTTCAAAGACGGTCTTTACAATGTGAGAGAGATCTGCGAGCTTTGTTGCAGAGACAAGAAGTAAATCAGTATGTTCTGGGATCGGCACGAGTTTCAATACTGCCTTAGTAACGATACCTAAAGTTCCCTGCGACCCAACAAAGAGCGGCACTGTATTGAGTGTATTCTTCTGAACAGTCTTTTCAAGACGATATCCTGAAGCAGCCTTCTTCACGCTTCCTGTAGCCTTCTTCAAAGCTGTACCAAACTGACGGTAAAGGTCAATCAATACCTTCTCGTCAGGTAGAGTGGCATCCTTGAGTTGCTTTGGCACGATGCGACGTACACTTCCATCAGCAAGAATAATCTCAAGCTCAAGTACATTATCGCTTGTAGCGCCGTGACGAAGACTCTTCTCGCCTGATGCATTGTTTCCAATCATACCGCCAATCCCGCAGAGAAGGTGCGACGACGGGTAGGGTGCGAACATAAGTCCATGGGCTTGTGCCGCCGTCTCTATATCGCGAAAGTATGCGCCCATCTCGACAGTTGCAGTCTTTGCTACAGGGTCAATCTCCAGATGATTTATATGCTTAGTGAGATCAACGATCCAACCTGTCGTAAGCGGACCTCCACTCATGTCGGTCCCTCCAGCACGAACAGTCAAGGAAGCATTGCCACCTCCCTTCCTATTTTCCCTACACATACTGATGAGCGCGCGCACATCATCAATATGCTTCGGATAGTAAATTGCCTGTGGTATGCGTTTAAAAGCACTTGCATCGGTTGCATACTGCTCTCGCGTTTTCTGGTCAGTCATCACTTCTCCAGTAAATCCTCCTTTTGCAGGAATGAAACGTCGCTTGAGATATTCAAGTACGTTGAAGAAAATAGCGAGGAAAACAATATATCCAATAAACGCAAACCAAAGTCCTAGAGATGCTATATCTGTCTGAGTCACTATAAAAAGTGAATACCAAGAACCTCCCGCAAGCACTGGACCATAGCGCATCGGCATGAGGCGTTTTGTCATCAAGACCGCGTTTGTTGTAATAAAAGCAAGGAGTGTAAGTTGTAATCCCAGTTGAAGCGAGTACGCACTATACAATGCATGACCAATGAGCCCTATAAGGCTAAGCACCATACCAATGCGCAAGACTGCATACACACTATGCATAAAGCGTTTTTCTGATGCATCTATAACACCATCCTGAAGTGCACGAATGAAAAAGATAAGCGCAAATGTTGAAGAACCCACTCCGAGAGTGAGACCGACCGTAAATATGAAATCAACAATGTGCAAAAGCATATACTCTTAGCATACACGAAACGCCGCTCCTCTGAGCAGCGTTCTACACAATCTTGTTACAAAATCTTAGCGTTTACGATCAAAGAAGAGTGCTGTAGACTCAGAAAATCGGAGCACAAGTACTTCCTCTCCTTCGAAAGAAACCGTGAGTGGACCCTCAGTAAGTGCATCAGTAAACTGTGATTCTTGTGAATCAGGGCAGAACATCTTTGTCGATGCAAGCTGACCAATAGTGACTACGTCGCCTTCACGTGCGTATGTTCCTGAAAAACTATTACAATCAGTTGTACCGCTCACCTTGCCGTCAGCATGAAATGTGACGGTAAATGTGTCTGGGGAGCTTGGTTCAATAGTAGTATCTCCCCCAATAACTGTGGTACGCCATGTCCAAGAGGTATTAGTGATCTCTGACACAGAAGTATCTTCACCACCCTTGTACCAAACATTTTCCCATTGACGCATATTCTCTATCTCCTCAGTCTGCGCGGCAATGATTGCATGCGCAAGACGCTTAATCTCATCATGCTTTGCGTACATGAGTGCAGTCTCAGCCATCTCAATCGCACCCTCATGGTGCACGATCATCTCAGAAAGGAATGCTTGATCAAATGCATCACCAGTTTTTCCATGCAGACCACCCGCCATATCCATCATTGCACCATGCATACTTTCTTGATTCGTTCCTTCCGACTTCTCTCTGCTACACCAGAAACTGCCGAGAATGAAGCCCATTATGAATATACCGATAACTCCGAGTATTTTCTTAGTATTCATCTATTCTAGCTTAGAGTGCTTATAACAGTATTATGTATACCATGACTCCGTATCTCGCGGATCGAGAAGGTGGAATCTGAAATCAATTATACGATCTCGATCATCGATACGTATTTTCTCATTCGTATAGAGGCGAAGTCGCTCTTCTCTATGTTGATCGTTAATCCATACACGCCCGTCTGCGTAGACAATTCGATGAAACGGAATGCGCTTCTCACCATGATCGTATGCCTTGTTGAGAATCGATGTAATACTCTGAGAAGCCATAGGGCCTCCTCCTGCCATACGTGCAATAGTGCCATACGTCATGACCTTACCCTTAGGTATCGAGAGGGCTATACGAAGCACCTTCTCACTGAACGACATCTGCGGAGTCCCAAACTTTCTCTTAACCATAACCCTATTGTACAAGAGTACCGCCCACTACGTTACAGCGCATCAACTACCCTGTACTCAACAAGAGTTGACCTACACTATCTCTATAGATCTCTAAATCCTAGAGCTCGTTCAGCGCATCATCAATTGCATCTTCTGCATCATTGAGATAGTCTTCTGCGTCGTCGTATTCTTCATCATCAATCGCATCTTCTGCATCATTGAGATAGTCTTCTGCGTCATTGAGATAGTCTTCTGCATCACCTACATCATCTCCATCGTCTATAGCAAGATTGACCTCATCCCAAGCATCGTCAAGGTCATCGCGTAGCTCATCGAGACGATCTGCAAGATCGTCCTCATCACCATCATCTGAATCCTCTCCTATAGCGTCAAGTGCATCGTCAATAAGTTCATCAGCTTCTTCAGCAAGATCAAGAGCCTCATCATAATCACCCTCATCAAATGCATCCTTTGCTTCGTCAAGACGATCCTTTGCTTCGTCAAGGAAATCTTCAGATTCACTAGTCGCTTCACCGTCTTCATCTGCTTGATTAATTTCATCTTCAGCTTCGTCGATTCGATCTTCCACCTCATCAATCAGCTCATCAGCTTCGTCCTCTGCAGACTCTCCACCAGCATCTTCAAATGCATCCTCGGCATTATTGTACGCGTCATCTAAGTAGTCGAGTGCCTCATCAAAGTCTCCCTCAATATATGAACCAAGTCCAGCATAGAGATCTTCTTTTGCATCATCAATCGAGTCCTGTGCATCATCAATGTTCTCAGCATCAGGGTTATCGTCAATCTCTTCCTCAGCATCCTGTATCATACTCATCACATCATCCATAAGCGAACGAACCTTGACAGCATCGCCACTTTCGTAGCCACTGCCACTCGTATCACTCTTTGCATCCTGAAGCTTCTTCTCAAGATCGGTTATTTTCTCTAGAAGTGCTTGCACTGCCGACGGAGTAGTAGAATTTCCAGAGCCAGACGTATCACCTGAAGAACCTCCTGCTAGAGCAACGGCGAATGCGGCCTTCGACTTCGGTCCAAAATACCCTGAGGCTGGTGTAATGCCCTGCGCTTCCTGCCAACGTACCACCGCAGCATGGGTAAGACTCTTAAATTCTGTAGTTTCACTTCCTGGTGAGCCTGCTCCAGAAGAGGAAATAGTAAATCCTGTACTGTTAAGGTACTGCTGTAAGCAGCGTACGTCCTCTCCCATGTCACCAAGCTCGAGGTCGCGAGTAAACGAACAACTTACCGCGTGTACAGATGACGGAAATACGAATACGAATGCAAGCGCAAGGACAACTGCCGTCAAACCAGCTACCTCGCTAATGCGATGGTTGATTAATGTCATATGGCTTCAGTATACCGTATTGAATCCAATTCTTTGCACTATAATCCTGAGGACAGGCGTATATGCTCTTATTTGAATAAATAAAGGAAGAAAGGGTTATTCTATGAAGCTTCATTACGCATTCATTCCTGCAATAAATCCTGTAGTCCAGCAAAGCTGTAGCGAGTATCCACCAGAAGGTCGTCTAATATTTAAAAGGTCTCCTGTTACAAAAAGATTCGACACACGACGTGATCGCATGTGTTTCATGTCTATTTCAGTAATAGAAACTCCGCCGTCTGCAAGAACGGCACGATTAAATCCCATAAGTCCTGTAATGGTGAGAGATACAGCCTTAAGCTCTCGACAAAGAAGTTTTCTTTCTTCCTTAGTGATACTATGCACTTTCTTATCTGGATCGATTGTACGAAGATGTGTAAGGAACGATACCTGTATCCCAGGCACAATACGTGTAAATACATTCTTAAGCATTTTGTTCTTTCCCGCATCAAAAATCTTTAGAACATGCGCCTCAAGCTCAGCATCATTACAAAGCGGTGCACAGTCAATTCGAACAGTTACATTTCCTTCCTGCAGTAAATCAGCGATGCGTGAAGAGACATTGAGAATGGTAGGTCCCGATAAGCCGAAGTGCGTAAACAAGACATTACCCGTAACCGAAAATGCCTTACGTTGATTCATGAAGAATGTAACTTTTGCTTCACAACTGCTACCCGAGAGTGCATGTGCCCATGATTCTTTTGTAGAAAGCGGTACGATTGTTGGTGAAGGAGCACTAACCGTATGTCCTAATGCGACAAGCCATGGAAAACCATCTCCTGTTGAGCCAGTCTCAGGATGCGACATTCCGCCCGTTGCAAGAATATACGCCTTCGCAACATAGGACACTCCGCCCGCAACAACATGAACGATCTTTCTATCAACAGTCTCAATGTGCGAAACTGGTGCAGATGTTTTCACCACTACATTCCTTTTTGTCATAGCGTCAGCAAGCACACGCAACACATCAGACGCTTTCTGAGTCTTTGGAAAAGTGCGCTTATGTGCCTCTACTACAAGAGGGAGTCCTCTGCTCTCAAAGAACGCAAAAGTCTCCCGTATGCCAAATTGAGCAAAGGCGGAGTAGAGAGTCTGCTCTGCATCTCCGTATTTCTTGAGCAATATCCGCACATCCTCTTCAGCATTGGTAATATTGCAACGTCCACCGCCTGAGATACGCAATTTCTCACCGAGACGCCTATTCTTTTCAAGAAGGAGTACCCTTTTTCCTTGTGCTGATGCAGCACACGCAGCCATAAGACCTGAGGCGCCACCGCCCATAACTATCACATCGTAGGGGGATTCTTGGTCCTGAGTAGGTATAGGAAGCTTTTTTGGCATTCCCTTGAGTATACGGCGCATACAGACCTTTCTCAATTACCTCATCCTAACGAACTTCTCATAAAAGTTTCTATTCCGCATACTGCATGGTACTGTACGGGAACTATGAACGTAGACGTATCGACGCTTACACGGAAAGCAGTAGCAAACGTACACGATACACTCGTACTGGCTCTTGAGCATAAGGAACCTCACCAAGCCATTGTTATATACGATACCGAGCATGAACTCACACGCATACTAACAGAAGCATACCGAAACGCACTTCCCGATGCCACCTTCATTGATTTCAATACACGCACCCGTGAAGAGATTATTGCGCTGTTCGACACGCTTGCTCCACGTGATCTCGTGATTCTTATTCAAACTAACGATTTCAGACTCAACGAATTTCGCATTCGTATCCAACTCTTTCAACGAAAGCTTAAGGTAATAGACCATCGCCATCTGTATCGTCATGCGCAAGGGACTTGGAATACGTACATCGACGCTCTTGCATATGACCCTATTTGGTATCGCGGAGTCGGCTCGAAACTTAAGAAGAAACTTGAAATAACTGAAACACTTCGCGTTGTTCAGGGAGACAACGAGCTCATAGTGCACGGAGGCCTTGAGATTCCAAAGCCGAATCTCGGTGACTATACGGGTATGGAGAATATTGGCGGCACCTTCCCTATTGGCGAAGTGTTCACCGAAGCGAAGGAGCTAAGCGCCGTGAATGGTTCATTGATGATTTATGCATTTGCGGATACTGACTTTCATATTCAAATGTATGAACCCTTTCGCATAGATATTGTGCACGGTATCGTAACAGGCTGGAGCAATAATACTCCGCCATCATTTGCGAGTGTGGTTACAGAAATACGGGCCCATGAGCGCGCAATTATTCGCGAAGTAGGTTTTGGACTCAACCGAGCAATTACTTCAGAGACTCCTCTCAGCGATATCACTGCCTTTGAACGTATGCTTGGTCTCCACTTCTCTCTCGGAGAGAAGCATACGGTATATAAGAAAGCTGGCATCACTGCCGATAAGACGCGCTACCATGTTGACCTGTTTCCTGTTGTGTCAAAAGTCTACGCAGATGACGACCTCCTGTTTAAAGAGGGAATGTATAACGTCTAGAGTACGTCATCAAGAAGATGGTACTTCCTTCTACTTCCGTGTTCCATCTCGCTTAAAGAATGTCCAGACATAGTACTGCTCCACTTTCTCTCGCGCCCATGGTGTCTTCCGAAGAAAAGTGAGACTCGAATGCACGCTCGGGTTTTGTATAAAACACTTGACTCGTATCTGTTTTCCTAACCCATCCCATCCGTAGTGCGCAGCAAGTTCCTCAACAATGGTCTTGAGGGTGATTCCATGAAGCGGATTATGTTTCTGAGGTGACATAGCGGCTGTTCATTATTTCAATTTCCGTGCAAGATCCAGCGTATCATCAATACGTATTTGAGATACAAAATCTGGCACGTGCGAGACCAATATCATTGCCCCTTCGTATTCATGAAGTGCTTTAGCGATTACTGGTATATGTCGGAAATTTATGTGGTTTGTTGGCTCATCAAGAATAAGAAGACCAGGTTTGAGTAGTGTGAGACGCGCAAATGCAACAAGCCCCTTCTGACCTTCCGAAAGTCGCCCAATGGGTGTATTGATCACGTCTGAAGTGAGGAGGAAGCCCGCACCGATCGCACGCGCCTGTTCCTCTATCTTTTTTTCCATCACATCCATAAGACAATCGAGTACTGTTTGGTCAAAATCGAGGTTTGAGAAATCCTGCCGGTAGTACCCTATCTTCACGCCGCTTGCCACCTTCTCTCCGCTTGCATGTCCTGAGGCGAGTGACTCAAGTAATGTTGATTTTCCAATACCATTTGGACCAACGATTTGAAGATGCTGGCCACGCTTTAACGTAATATCACACGCCACATCCTTTGGTGTGTGGTTCCGTATAACTTTGTATGAAGTAAGCTTCATTACCTCAAGCGGAACGCCTTGTTGTGCTGAAATAACAAACGGCCGAATCGTGCGATCTTCTTTGCGCACCGCAACCTTATTCTCTTCATACTCTTCCACCTTCTCACGCATACGCTTTGCAACCATACGCATTCCACCTCCTTTGTTGGCAAAAAAGTTTGCCTTGTCTTTATTTTCCTGAATCTCTTTTTCAAGTTGTGCATTCTTTCGTTTCTCCTTCTCAACACGAGCAGCAATCTCTTCAACCACATCATGATAGTTACCATCATACTGCTCTATCTGCCGTGTTTGCGTATTGAGGTAGAGAACACCGTGCGTAAATGCATTGAGAAAGTCAGCATCATGCGAAATAACAATCACCGTCTTCTTGTACTCCTTAAGAAACTTAGTGAGATGCGCAATGCCTTCCGTATCAAGATTATTTGTTGGCTCATCAAGTAGAAGCACATCAGGAGTCTGGATGAGTGCAGACGCGAGAAGAAGACGTGCCTGTTGTCCTCCTGAGAAACTTCCAATAAGCCGATCCTTGAATGTCTCTTTTGCAGGTGATGCGCCCTGTGTGAGATTCACCACCTCAAGTACATCATCAATTCGTGGATCAATATCATAAACCTTTTCAGTGAAACACTTCTGGAAGAAATCACGAACACTCAGTATGAGTTCATCTCGTGGAATGACCTGCCGTGAGATTGCAATACTCGTACGAGGCATAATATTGATATCACCGCCTTCTGGCTTCAGCTCGCCTGTAATAAGCGCAAAGATGGTACTCTTACCCGCACCATTCTGACCCATAAGAGTGAATTTCGCTCCACGCCGAATAGAAAAATCCGTCCCGTTGAGGATTGGTTTATTCGCATTATACTCATATGAGACGTTATTAAACGTAATGAGTCCAGCACTCCGAGACATAGCGGTCAAGCTTACACTACACGAGCATGATTGTCGCGTCTTTGATAGACACTCGTTATGCTATAGGTGCCGTGTACGGATTACTTCTTCTCCTTAATCATTTTCTCCAACGCTTGCTGCATCGCGCGAAGCTCCGACTCTCTATGTGCTCGTTCTCCTTCTAATTTTTGAACATCTGACTGAAGAATCGCCGCTTCTGTCTCCAGTGCATGAATCCCAGTCTGAATCACCGAAGTCTCCTTTTCAACTTTCTCAAGTTCTCTGTGAAGTTTATCGGATTCAGTCTTCTTACGGATAAGTTCAGGTTGACGACGCTTTATATCATCCTGCTTACGTCGCAAATCCTGACTTTTTCTCTGATGCTCTTGTTCATCTTTTTGGATCGCCCTCTTCAGCGTCTCAAGTGCCTGAGCTGATGGTGTATTCATACGTACGATATATTACCTGTATTAAGCATTATACCCCGCCTCTGCAGCACTACGAACTTGCATATTGTTTAATAGAAAAGTCGCTCAACAAGAATACAAAAGCCCGTACAATTTCCTTGCACGAGCTTCTCTAAACCCTACTATTGATGACTACTGACGGTATATGATGCTATTGAAACTCTCTTACTCAACAAGCTGATCTACCCTCTATCATCCTCCAGATGCACTGACCCCGAATAATAACCACCCTTCTGTAATCTGTATCGTTCTACAAGTTCTTTGAATGCACTTTCAGTCATAATGTCTCCAAACGGCATTTCTTTTGTGAGTTGGAGGAAGAGTGCATAATTACCCATTACCACAGCATGCTCTAGCAGGCGCTGTCTAGAATATTCTTTCTTTGAATCGTTTGATTCCTCATCCTCACTGTAACGAACCTCTTCACCCATTGCAGGAATACTTACTTCCTTCCCTAACACATCGGTTGCGAAGCTGAGCAACATTGAGAGAATGACTGGTATTGCAAGAAATGCAAGATAATTTTTTTCAGCATCTTTGCGTATCATATAAATGATGATACTCCTGCTATACAAAGATGCAACTCTCAATCGAAGTTTCTGCAGCATCCATGTACGTATTGCTGTCAGTATTGACGATGTTAAAACTTTTATCCTACTTAAAAAGCTGTGAATGATTCCCTATACTGACCAATGTTAAGACTAAGATTTTGCCGTCTATTTGATAGATCAAAAGAATGTCAGGGGCTAGATGGCATTCTCTAAAATTTTTCAAATTGCCAGTAAGCTGATGGTCTTTCCTTTCTTCCCTGAGTTTTTTACCCTCTGACAGAGATTCTACAACTTCTCTAAAAATTTCTTCTTTAAAACCCTGCAATCTTCTAACTCGTTTGAATGCGGTCTTAAAGCGACGAGTTCGTACAATCTCGTATCTCATATCTAATGAGCTAAGTCGCTCATCAAAGCATCAACTGTTGCATATCTCCGTGCAGTCTTTTTTGCTTCTTCTGTTTCATGCACAAGAGCTTGCTCTTGTGCATGAGTAAATCCATTTTCTGTGCGCAAATCCAGAGGTATACCTTTTCTGTTAATTACATTTGTAAGAAATAGTTTCACTGCACTAGACATATCCAAACCAACACCCTCAAGTGTCTTCTTGGCAGCATTTTTCGTCTTAGAATCAATTCTAATTTGAATTGTGTCTTGTGTACTCATAGCATGAGTCTATACTCATGTAATGACATTGTCAATACAATATACTTACTGCCAAACTTGGATTCGGGGTCAAGTTTCTAAGCTCGTATCCTCGCTAAGAACTTCCTCCCCGACCTCGCTTGCCTACGGCATCGCTCCGGTTTTCGAATCCAAGACATGAGCAAAATTATTTGCTCACTTCTGACAACAAAAACGCTTCGCTTATTTTGCTGCCAGACTTGGATTCGAACCAAGATACACTGCTCCAGAGGCAGTAGTCCTACCATTAGACGATCTGGCAATATTTTCCTGTTTTCCTGATCGACTAATGAGAGGACGGTGCCCTCCTGTCGAGTAAGCGAGGGTCGTGGGAAAGCATACTTTCACATGACCGAGCGAGCGAAGACAGAAAGCTTTGTTCGAGCCTGTGAGAACAAAGCGCTCCATTAGACGATCTGGCAATACCTCTGCACCGCCACCACAAGTATTGTAGGACGTATGCGCTGACTACCATACCACATTTGCGTATACCGTTCTACAAGATACTAGAAGGTAGGTACAGGACATATGTGACTGTGTGTCCAGATTATATATTGACTGTATTCCTGTTTACTTCTGGACTTAGCAGTTTAAGTTATTTTCCTATGATGGACGAGACAACAAACGTACCAGCAGCCGAACCTACTATCACTCCAGAGACTACCGAAGAGACTGTAGCAACTCCTGAAGTTGCTGAACCAACCTCTGAGGAGGTGGCGGCATAAGTTTGTCTACATCCAACTAAAAAACACCCAAACGGGTGTTTTTTAGTTGGATGTATCTTTCCTATCTTTTGTTCTTTTTAAAACAATCAATACAGAGAAGATTAGAAGTTTCGCGAGGAGTAAATGGGAGCGACGTGATAGCAGTACCGCAACTACTACAGGTCCAATTTCCTTCAACTCGTGGACGCTCACTGCGATCCTGACGAGGTCCTACAGATGGTCTCTTCTTTGAGTGACAGTCCTTACACAAAAGTCCATCAGTACGTCGCGGCTCAAAAGGTAACTCGGTGATGGTGGTGCCACAACTACTGCAGGTCCAATTTCCTTGATGCATAGGATCGTGTGTTAGTTCTGAGAATAATAAGTACAGTATATCGTCCTTGTCCTACTTCGCATACATGGCAGTGCGAATGATTTTGATGACTTCTTTTATGTCCGTCTGAGCCTTAATGATGTATTCCTCTGGCTTATTTGCATGCGCAGTGACCACATTCTCTGCATCAAACATGTTGGTAAGGTAGATAACGTGTGCAGTCTTACCCCAAACATCCTTACGGATAGCCTGTACCACCTGATGGCCATTTAGACCTGGCATCATGATATCAACAAGAATGACTTTGGGGTGGTGTTTAAGTGCGAGCTCTATTCCCTCTTCTCCAGTGTGCGCGGTATACACCTTAAGTCCCGCACGTGAAAAAGCAAAAGCATACATATCACGTATACTTACATCATCCTCAATAAGAAGTACTGTGGCGTGCTCATCCATAGCATCATTTTAACACGGTACCAATACAACAGAACAAGATTTAAAAATAGCGTGCCGCTTTACTTACGATACCCTTTGACCTACACACCTCCTACCTTATGCAAGACCTGAAAGATCATTCTTTCAGTCTTTCCGATTCTCGTATGCAGCTTGTACAAAAGCAGTAAATAATGGATGCGGCGAAAGTGGACGTGCGTGAAATTCTGGATGAAACTGTGTACCGAGAAAGAATGGATGCTTCGTACGAGGAAGCTCCATAATCTCCATCAGTTTTTCATCTGGCGACATACCCGAAAATATGAGCCCCTTCTCTTTGAGAGGATCAAGATAGAGTGGATTCACCTCGTATCGATGACGATGACGCTCGATGATTGAATGTACGCCGTATGCCTTGGCAGCAATTGTGCCTTTGAGGAGGGTGGCAGGATACTCACCAAGACGCATACTGCCTCCCATTTTGCCACGAGCAATATTTTCTTTCTGATCAGGCATTATGCCGATAACAAGGTGACTAGCGCGCGGGTCAATCTCTTCAGTACTCGCATGTTTTAGTTTAAGTACATTCTTTGCATATTCAAGAACAGCAAGCTGCATACCGTAACAAATACCAAAGTAAGGTATATTCTTCGTACGTGCGTATTGAATCACGTTTAATTTTCCCTCAATACCTGTCGTACCAAATCCGCCAGGCACCAAGATACCATCATATCCGTCGAGTCTCTTAAGAGCCTTCTTTTCAGTGAACTCAAGAGATGAAAGGTACGTAATCTGTGGCTTCAAATGCAGTGCGTATGCTGAATACTTGATGGCTTCTAGGACCGAGAGATACACATCAGAAAGTAAGAAATCACCAGAGTTGAAATACTTACCTACGACAGCAATACGTACTACATCTTTTCCTCCCCGCGACCGCGCGACAAAACGCTTCCACGCATCAAGCTGCGCAGGACGCGTTTTAATACCAAGCTGCTCACAAATGCGAAGTGAGAGTTTGTCTTTTTCATAATGCAGAGGTACGTCATAGACACTTGCGACATCAGGTGCTGAGATGACATGCTCGGGGCGTACATTGCAGAAGCGAGCTATTTTTTCCTTACGTTTTGCATCTACAGGTACGGGTCCACGCGCAAGGATAAAATCAGCAAACACGCCTACGCTATTGAGTGCACGTACGGCAGTTTGAGTGGGTTTTGTCTTCATCTCTCCTACTGAGCCTGGAACGGGTAGGTAACTCACCATAACGACCGCCACACGATCTGGCATCTCTTGCTTCATCATACGCACGGCCTCAAGAAAGAGAATGTTCTGGTATTCACCAACCGTACCACCAATCTCGGTAAGTGTTACGTCCGCGTCAGCTTCACGTGCAGCACGCTTTATCCGCCCAATAACCTCTTCTGGTATGTGTGGCACCACCTCAACGTTTTTGCCGCCGTATTCAAGATTACGCTCTTTGCGAATAACATCCTGATATACGCTACCCGTTGTCATGTAATTGATTGCAGGAAGCGACTTTCCGAGAAAACGTTCATAGTTTCCCATATCTTGATCAGTCTCAAGTCCACTCTCAAGTACAAAAACTTCACCATGCTCAGTTGGATTCATGGTACCTGCGTCAACATTGATGTAGGGGTCTATCTTGAGCGCTGTAACTGTAAGACCGCGCGACTGAAGTAATAGTGAGATTGAAGAGGATGCAATTCCTTTTCCTACTCCACTCATTACTCCTCCGACTATAAAAATAAATGTATGTCTCTTTTCTTTCTTAGGAACGTTTCGTTTACGCATCGACATGTTATGTTCTCAAATACCGAGCAATCGCGAGGACGCTTGATGTAACACCAAGTACAATACCTGCACCAAGAAGGGTTAGGAAAAGCATTGGAAATGCTCCCACAAAATATCGGAATATATCAAAATCGAAGTATTTAATGATTGGGTCTTGAAGCCAACGCACAGTCGGATACAGAATAAGTAGCGCTAGAATTCCTGCCACAATGCCATACATAGCCCCCTCAACAACAAATGGGCCACGTATCTGCATATTAGAAGCACCGACCAGACGCATTACCTGTATCTCCTCACGTGCAGTGTAGATGGCAAGACGGATGGTATTGAATGCGATAAGGACTGATGCGAGTACAAGTATAATCATCAGAATATACGTCGTACGCTCAACAGAGGCGATAATGTTTGTCAGCTTATCAATTGCTACTTTATTCTGATTAAAGTTGGTGCCATAAATAAGTGGAGTCTCAGGTGATTCATTTTCTTGATGTTCCCTGAGAAATGCAGCAATACCCTCATACTGCGATGTTTCCCGCGCACGAATTGCAAGTGAGGCACCAAGTGGGTTCTCATCAAGCTCATCAAGTGCATTAAGTATTGTATCGTCATCCTCATGTCGCGCACGGAATGCTGCAAGTGCATCTTCACGAGAAGTGTACACAACCTCACGAACCTCGGGGAGCTGTTCTATCTCACTCTTAAGAGCAAGAACCGCAGGTTCATCTGCGGTTGTCACCATGTACACATTTATATCAACCTTATTCTGTATCTGTACGAGTGAGACAGTAAGTGTCTCTTTAAAAAGCACTGAACCACCTACAACGAGTAGTGTGATGGTAATGACAAGAATGGCGGTGAATGAAACAAACGCATTGCGCCAAAATCCTATGAAACCAGAACGAAATACTCGTTTAAGACTCGTGAGCATAAATTTGATTATAGTACGTACTTACCCTCCGCGTCATCCCTTACTATCCGACCTTCATCCATGGTAATGACACGCCGACCTAAAGCATCAATAACACCCTTATTGTGGGTGGTCATAATGACTGTAGTACCAAGATCATTAATCTTCTTTAGTATCTGTACCACTTCGTAGGTAGCTATAGGATCAAGGTTACCTGTAGGCTCATCAGCAATGATGATATCAGGCTGATTCACAATAGCGCGCGCTATTGCAACACGTTGCTTCTCACCACCAGAAAGTTCATGTGGAAAATTCCACATCTTGTCAGCAAGATCAACGAGCTCCAATGCCTGCGGCACATTCTCCCCAATCTCATGATCGGTACGCCCATTTGCTTCCATAGCAAAGGCAATATTCTCAAACACCGTCTTATTCGGAAGCAATTTAAAATCTTGAAAGACAATACCTATCTTCCGACGATACTTCGGAAGCGCACTCCGAGCAATGGTGTGTATATCAAGTGATCCAAAAAAGACCTTGCCTTTTGTTGGCTTATCCTCTGCGATCAACATTCTAAGAAGTGTTGTCTTGCCTGCACCTGAGTGACCAACAATAGAAACAAACTCATTTGGCGCGACCTGAAAGGTTATATCGTTAAGTGCAACAGAACGTCCGCTATTGTATACCTTCGAAACATTATCAAAATAGATCATGGCCGTTCCACCATTCTAATCTAAGTCTTTGCATGCGTCTAGAAATTTCTGAATATCACCAGCAAGTACGCCATCAATATCGCGAACCTCAAGGTTGATTCTGTGATCTTTCACGAGCTGATACGGATGGAGTACATACGATCGTATCTGACTGCCCCACTCTATCTTTACTGTCTTCTCAATTGAAAGACCTTTAAGTTCGCGCTTACGCTGCTCTTCACGGAAGGCGTATACCTTGCCTGCAAGAAGCGCGAGTGCTCGCTCACGATTCTGCTGTTGGCTACGCTCCGAGGATGCATGTACCGAAATATGCGTTGGTGTATGCGTGACACGAACCGCAGTCTCACGCTTGTTTACATTTTGTCCTCCAGCACCTCCCGCTCGCGCAAATGATATCTCAACCTCGTCTTCAGGAAGGTCTACTTCTTTTATATCTTCAATACGTGGTGACACTTCTACTAAGACAAACGATGTTTGCCTTTTTCCATTCGAATTAAATGGTGAAATGCGCACTAAACGGTGTATGCCTGACTCGCGTTTTAATATCCCATATGCATCCTTCCCTGCAACTTCAAATGCGATGTTGCGGTACCCATTCTGATCATTTGCATTTGCATCAATGATTACTACTTTCCAATCGCGCTTCTCGGCATAACGCTGATACATTTCAACAAGCATACGGGCAAAATCTTCCGCGTCATCGCCACCTGCACCTGCAACAATGGTGATGATTGCGTTGTTGCGATCATACTTTCCCCTTCCTTCTTTCTGATCCTTAAGATCCTGAAGCTCTTTTATCATTGCCTGCGCCTCTGACGGATTCTGCCAAAAATCAGGCTGGAGCATGGCCGCCTCTATCTCTTTTATGCGCGTTTCTGAATCAGGCTGCATGACTGGCAGTATATCAAGGAAAGACTATTTCTGCGTATCGTCTACCTCAAGATCGAGACAGATGGAATTGAGGCAATAACGCTTCCCTGTTGCTGTTGGACCGTCATCGAATACATGACCTAAATGTGATTCACAGGTAGCACAAACAACCTCTACACGGCGCATGCCATGCGTCTCATCAGACACCTCACGTATGGAACCGTGAAGTGCTTGATCAAAAGAGGGCCAGCCTGTACCAGAATCAAATTTTGCCGTAGAGGCAAAGAGTGGCGTGTTACACACCTTGCAGTTGTAGGTACCGTTCCGTTTCTCATGGAGCAATTTGCCTGAGAAAGGTGGTTCTGTTCCTTTTTCACGCAAGACTCGGTATTCTTCTGGGGTTAATGTATGCTTTAACTCATATTCGTCCATAGTGCGAGAGATTATTTGAGTAACTCAGCAAAACGTTGCCGTACCTTTTCTAGCTTCGGTTCAATGATGATGGTGCAATAACGCTGATCTTCATGATGTGCATAATAATCATGATGATAGTCCTCTGCAATAACGAAAGTATGGAGTGCTGTCACCTCAGTAACGATTGGCTCAGAATATGCATGTGTATTGGTAAGCTCTTCAATAAATGCTTCTGCCTTCTCTTTTTGCTCTCCCGTAGTATAGAAGATCGCTGAACGATATTGCGTACCAACATCATTTCCTTGACGGTTCAATGTTGTTGGATTGTGAGTACTAAAAAATACCGTCAAAAGATCATCATAGGAGATAATGGAGGGTTCATATTCGATCTTGATTGCTTCTGCATGACCTGTAGCCCCGCTTGAGACACTCTCGTACGTTGGATACTCTGTAGTACCGCCTGTATATCCTGGGAGTACAGAAGTGACTCCCCTCAGCATCTTAAAGACCGCCTCCGTGCACCAAAAACAACCGTTTGCAAACACTGCAATCTGCAGATTCGTATTCATAGTGCTAGTATACCGCCCTCTTCTCAGAGAGGCGACAGATGCACAAGACGACACACGAAATGCCCTAGAAGGGCATTCTTTGAGCCATCTCCCGGGATTGAAACATACCGTTTCAGTACACCTTGCGGACATATTGCTTCCCTTCGGTCACAATCTGCCACGCAAGGTCTTCAATCCCATGCTCCTTTTGCTAGCGCAACAGATGCGCGAGCTGGTACATAAAATGCCCTAGAAGGGCATTCTTTGAGCCATCTCCCGGGATTGAACCGGGGACCCCCACCTTACCATGGTGGTGCTCTACCAACTGAGCTAAGATGGCGACCTATACTATGAACTCGGCACAAAAGAGAATAACAAAGAAAGTGAATTATATCCACCACCCTGCACTTACGAGCCGATACGATATGCTGCCATGAATCCTCGCGTAGCAAGATAGCCAGCCAAGATTACGGCACATCCACTAAACCAAAGTGGTATTTCGTACCCTCCGATTGTCGCATCGAGCATATATACTATGCGTCCTAGGTGTGCAATAGCAACTACAGAAAATATGATTGATGCGATGGTAAAATATTGTTTGTCTTTCATTAGGTTTAGTATACTATAACGCAGTTGCCGTCTTAGCTCAGTTGGTAGAGTGAGCAAGCATGGGATGCTTGTGCAAGACCTTGAGCACAACTGTGCGAGAGGTGTACTGCTTCTGTAAGAAGCGTCACTCGTATGAAATCATACATGCGACGTTAGTTCGGTAACAAGAAAAGAAAGCTGGAACACTTTTTTTGAGCCGTCTTAGCTCAGTTGGTAGAGCACGTCACTCGTAACGACGAGGTCCCGAGTTCGATCCTCGGAGACGGCTCAAAGAACAGGTTCTCTTTCTTGTACTCTCACTCACGTGCATCTAATGACGAGGTCCCGAGTTCAATCCTCGGAGACGGCTCAAAGTGATAGTTCAGGGTGAATCCTCTGCCACGCAAAGTTTATTGCAAAGTACCCCTAAAACCGATATACTCTCCGCGCACACTCAGTGTATTTTGCGGGCGTAGCTCAGCTGGTTAGAGCGCTTCCCTGTCACGGAAGAGGCCGAGGGTTCGAATCCCTTCGCTCGCGCAATACGGAAACACTCAGGATTCTTCCTGAGTGTTTTTGTATCTGCGTCAGGGATTTGAACCCAATACACACAACAAAGCAAAAACCTCCCTTTCAGGAGGTTTTTGCTTTGTTGTGTCAGTGGCTGGAATCGAACCAGCGACCTGAGGCTTATGAGTCCTCCGCTCTAACCATCTGAGCTACACTGACATTTCTACAACGGCACAGAGAGAATACCATTTGAGACTCCGAGTATCAACCAAACAATTTATGTAGCAGCTAAGACTTGCTCAGCACGTGCAATGTCTTCAGGGTAACCAATTGGGAGCCACATCTCCTCTTCCACAACTGCCACAGGATACTTCTTAGCATACCGTTCAAGCGAGTCAGTGAGATAATACTCACCATTTACAGGATTAGACGGATTAAACTCAAAAATATGTTCATCAAGCACCATTACTCCCGTCGATACAAGGTTTGAAGGCGGATGAGCAGGCTTCTCAATCATTTCTGCAAGAGTACCCTCTGGGTTACGCACGATAACACCAAAGCGCTCAGGAGTATCACTCGTCTTTGTGAGAATGCCACGTGTATACGACGCAACACGTGCGATGTCATTCTTTCCATGAATATCATCGGCAAACATAAACAAGAATCTTCCTTTCAATATATCCTTACAGAGCCATAAAGCCCTACCAGTGCCATCCTGCACAGTTTGTTCAATATAGCGCACCTTCCGTCCGTGAAATTCTTCTCCACAATATTCACGTATCATCTCGCCCAAGTAGCCAATCACAATAATGAGTTCATCCACAGCACTCGGAAGTGCCTCTACAATATGATCGAGAAGTGGCTTACCTGCAACGTGTACCAGCGGTTTGGGACAATTTTCGGTAAGCGGACGAAGGCGAGTACCTTTTCCTGCAGCAAGAATGACGCATTGCATATGCGACATTTATAACACAAAAAGAAGAGTCTTCGAAGACGGGTCGGTTCCATCCGTCTGGCCAAGAATACAAAAAGACCCGTCTTAGACGGGTCTTTTTGTATTCTTGTTGCGGGGCCTGGAATCGAACCAGGGTCTGGAGGTTATGAGCCTCCCGAGGTACCTCTCCTCTACCCCGCTATTTGTGATAGAGACTCTACAGTATTCGACGTGTATATGCAAACTAAATTACACCAAACTCTTTGAATACGCGCTCAAATTTTACCAAGGTTTCCTGCGCTCCACGCTTGGTAAGAATGAAGTCACTTCCCACGTGCGCAATATCGTTACGTACTTTATGTGCATCCCACGCATCTTGCACTGTCTTAAATGATTGTGGATTTGCACTCTTGAGCTTATCGCCGAGACTCTGTCCAACATATCCTGCATTCGTTAGTGTTTCTTCTAAGAGAATATCGGCTTCAATAATAGCGACGCGCCACGACTCGGGGTTATTATCTCCAGCACGTTGTTGAATGACATCCCAACGCGCATTCCGTGTTTCTGGCTGTGCATATTGTGTTGCCCACCGCTCCTCTGCACGCTTAATATCTTCCTGCTCAATATCTGAAAGCTCACCATAACGAATCTTTGCATACACCATACCCGCAAAGAATATAAGAGAGACGATGATTGCAACAATGGAGAAAATGTTCCAAAAGAGTGCTGCGGACGCAAATACCTGATCCCACGCGGTGTAACGGAAAAAGTCAAAGAAATCGAAGAAAGAATCCGGCAGTTGAATCTGCGGAATCATTGGTGATCCTATGACGTTAGTTGTAGAGGTAGTGGTCATCCAATACCGTGTGCATGGTCGTACGCCTTCTTGCCAAAATCGAAGAGACGCTCGTCACCCGCATGTGGTGCTATATATTGTACCCCAACAGGCAATTGAATTCCTTCTCTTTCTACAGTTCCCGCAGGTATTGAAATCGCAGGAGTACCTGTGAGATTTGCTGATACGGTAAAGATGTCTGCGAGATACATTGAAAGAGGATCCTGCTTCTCACCAATCTTGAATGCAGGAGCAGCCGAAGTTGGCGTCATAACTAAATCAACGTCCTTAAAGACAGCATTCATCTCATCCCGCATCATGCGACGCACTTGTTCTGCCTTACCATAATACGCGTCATAATAACCAGATGAGAGTACATACGTACCGAGAAGAATACGGCGCTTTACCTCTGCGCCAAATCCTTCTGCACGACTCTTGAGATAGTCTTCGAGTAGATTTGAACCGTCTACACGAAGCCCAAAGCGCACACCATCATAGCGTGCAAGATTCGAAGAAACTTCAGCTGGCATGGCGATGTAATAGGCTGCAAGACCTCGTTTCATGAGTGGAAGAGAGACATCAACAATCTCGTGACCTGCCTGTGTAAGCGCAGTAATAGTCTCATTAAATCGTTCCAATACGTCAGGTTCCATACCAATACTCAGAAAGTCTCGCGGTACACCAATGCGATAATGGTCTTTGATTGATACCGCTGGATATGTCTCTGGAGTAATTGTTGTTGCATCGAAGCGATCCTTCCCCGAAACAGCCGAGAAGATAATCTCTGCATCACGAACAGAATTGGTCATAGTGCCAGCCTGATCTAGTGAAGAGCCCATAGCAATGAGACCATAACGGGAAATACCTCCGTATGTTGGTTTAAAGCCAACAAGACCACAGAAGCTTGCTGGAAGTCGCACTGATCCACCAGTATCGGTCCCCAAAGAAGCAACTGCAGCGCCCATAGCTACTGCTGCCGCGGAACCACCTGACGAACCTCCGGGTACGCGTGTAGGGTCAATAGGGTTTCGTGTTACGCCAAATGCCGAGTTTTCGGTTGAAGAACCCATCGCAAATTCATCGAGATTCGTACCACCAATGAAGACAGCTCCTCCTTCACGCATGCGCGCGATAATTGTCGCATCATAGGGTGCAATATAATGCTCGAGAATCTTTGATGCAGCTGTGGCTCGCTTCCCTTTAATCAAAATATTATGCTTCACCGCAATTGGCTGTCCAAGAAGTGACGGTGCTGATTCTCCTTCTGTTGCAAAACGAACTGTAGCAGACTCAGCGTCTTTAAGCGCATCATCGTAAACATCAAGAAAGGCGTTGATTTCTCCGTTACGCTTTTCAATGATAGTGCGCATATCATTGAGCGCATGAACAGGCGTATAACTACCTTCAATGAATTTCTTTCGGAGTTTAGTTATCGTCATGATTTTCCTTCAATAATCTTCTTCACTTTTACGTAGCGTCCATCACGATCAGGTGCGGCACCGAGCAAATCTTCTGTATACAAATTACCCTCATGTGGCTCGGTATCAGAACGCATGATGGTATGAAGCGATCCTACCTGCTTCTCACTCGCTTCGCCTCCAGAAATATCCTCAATTTCGCTGATATAGTTGAGTACGTTGGTTACATCAGTAGCAAGCGTATCTGCCTCGGCATTAGTAATACCAATACGTGCGAGTTTAGCGAGATGTTCAATATCTTCCCGTTTCATGTAAGGTCATAGTACTACGAATCGAGCAATTTGAGAAAACTACGCTCATCAAGCACAGCAAGACCTAAAGACTCCGCTTTTACAGCCTTTGAGCCTGGATCAGCGCCGACAACGACATAATCAGTTTTTGCTGATACCGAACTCGTGACATGTCCTCCCGCATTACGTGCACGTGTTTCAGCATCATCGCGGGAAAGTGTGGGAAGTGTCCCTGTGAATACTATCGTCTTGCCTGAGAGTGCTGTAGCACGTTGAGTACGCATCGGAGCTTCTACGGTTATGTGCGATAAAAGAGCATCAAGTTCTCGTGCATGGTGTGGATCATCAAGCCATGATCGAAGCGATGCGGCAACCACACCTCCCACACCATAGATTGCAGCAAGCGTTTCTTCAGAGGCGCTGCGAATAGCCTTCATAGAAGGTAGTGCCTCCGCAATTACGCGTGCAGTCTCTTCCCCGACATGCTCAATCGATAGTGCAACTAAGAGTCGGTGTAATGGTGCTGTACGCACTGCATGTATGGCATTAATCATATTCTGAGCCGAACGTTCCTTGAATCCTGGAATTCCTAGGAGATCTCCTTCAGTAAGCGTAAAAAGATCTGATGCTGTATTAATAAGCTGATGCTCAAGGAGTAGGTCAAGAATACGAGGACCAACCCCGTCCACATTGAGTGCGGCACGAGAGACAAAATAGTGGAGACGGCGACGATGGAGTACGGCTGAGTCTTTTGCAACACAACGATACGCAGCCTCACCTGGAATACGCTCGATGGTGCCATCGCCACCGCACTCAGAAACCTTCTTAGGAAATCGATATGGTGTTGACTGCTTAGGACGAAGCTCAAATACTACACTCACGATTTCAGGAATGACATCACCCGCCTTTTGAAGAACAACAGTATCACCAATACGTACATCAAGACGCTTAATCTGATCTTCGTTATGAAGCGTGGCACGTGAGACCGTAGACCCCGCAACACGCACAGGATGTAAGTGCGCTACGGGTGTCACGACACCCGTGCGTCCTACCTGCAGCCCAATATCCTCAACAACTGTCGTTGCCTGCTCTGCAGGAAATTTGTACGCAATACCGAAGCGTGGTGATTTTGCAGTATATCCAAGCGCACGCTGGAGGGTAACATCATCAACTTTAAGTACGGTACCATCCATACCGTACGGCATACTATGCTTCTTAGGCACCCATGTATGATACTCACGAAACGCCTCTTCCAAATTTTTGCAGCGCTTTGCATACGGATTGGTAGTGAAGCCAAGTTTCTTCAAAAGCGTGAGCTCGTCGTATTGTGTCTTTGGGAGATTAGCATAAGTCGTGCTATCTATGAAATCAATATCATAGGCAAAAAATGAGAGTGCGCGACGCCTCGTTATTTCTGGATCTAACTGACGAATTGAACCTGCAGCTGCATTGCGCGGATTAGCAAAGAGTGGTTCACCGTTCTTCTCCTGAGTCTTATTCATACGCACAAAGTCTTTTTCAGAAAGCCATGCTTCTCCGACAGCGACGAGCGTAATTGGGTGCGTAAGCATGCTTGGAATATCTTTGATTGTCCGTGCAGTATGGGTTACATCTTCTCCCACAGTACCATCGCCACGTGTTGTAGCACGAACCAGCTTCCCTTTCTCGTATTCAAGGACAAGTTTCAATCCATCAATCTTATGTTCACTCACGTACGCAATCTGCGAGACGGCAATATCCTGTTTCTCAAGTGAACGATATAAACGATCCTCCCATGCATGAAGCTCCTCATCATTGAATACATTATCAAAAGACCACTGCCGCACCTTGTGTTGTACCTTCTTGAAAGCGTCAGAAGGACGTCCTCCTACAGCATCAAGTGTCTTTTGCATAGCAGCAAGTACAGGATACCGATTCACAAGCACCGAAAGCTCCCGTACTAAGGAATCGTAAGTCTCATCGGTAATCTCAGGCGCATCTTCTTCATGGTATCGCTTCTGATGGTGCGCAATAAGGCCTGCGAGAATCTTTGCTCGCTCCTTTGCTTCTTTTAAAGATTTCGCCATGCTCTATTAGTACAATACTGAGTACTCTCTTTCAACTACCCGAGGCGATTCTCCTATATCCTCACAGGATACATTGTATCCACGTGCCTGAATGAATGTACAAGTCGTTCCTGCTCGACAATCTTCTTTACGTATAGAAATACCATCAACGATAAGTGGTATATCCACCGATGGATCGCTAAATTTATACACACTCACGTCCGTACAGATAGCAGGAGCACCCCACTCAAACTGATATCGACGTTCTTCTCCACTAGTAACCAATCCGCCCGATGCACCTGCAAGATCATCTGAAGAGACTGAACTAAAACAGCTAATCGGACCGCGACGTTCACTTAAGTCAAACGCTCTTGCTTCCCAGTCATGGTACAGCACACACTCCATACCTGCATTTGCTGATTGAAACGCAACCTCAGAATCATATGAAATACTCGAGAACTGATACTGCTTCAATGTGATATTCACCAAGGATGCGGTCACTGCAAGAAGGACACCTGTCAGAAGAAGTGTGATGAGAAGTGTAAGACCATCTTCAGATGTATGCATTCGCGTACGCATATGTTTATTCAAAGCGCTCATAATGATCGTAAAGATACGTTTGCAATACTACTGTTGGCGTATCTGTACCAAAAAGTGGCGTATTTTCCCATGAAATGACAACCATAATACTACGTCTATCTCCTTCATCTTTAATGGTTATCTCACGAGTAAAGGTGATATTGTCTTTCACGACCTCAGGAGCAAATGGACATCCTTCAACTTGGCATTCAAGGTCTGCATCCCAATCCCACGTATCTCCTCCACTCTGCCACACTGAGAGAGCTTGATCATCACGTAGCTGGCGAACTGATTCGATGGTTTGCTGTGCGATAAAAACCGCTGAGAGCTGCTCATTAGCATAATATGCTCGCTGAATACCCTTCTGTGCTGCACTGATAGGTCCAACAATTACGAGGAGGAGCACAGTGATAGCGACAAGTGTTTCCACGAGTGTAAAGCCATGAGACGCCTTCGCTGACTTTTGCATAACAGATTGAGAACACTGAGAACTCATCTGACTACAAAACTTTGGGTCTCTGTCAGGAATAAGACTTTCGATAAACTTCTGCATTTTTGACGTTGCGTATCTCATATGATTATCGATCAAGAATGCGTTGTATAACTCGGGTTGATATCTCAAAATCAGTCGGTTCAGCCAATCCGTTATAGATTTCTCCCGCCACACGAACGTCAACATAGGGCTGTTCCGTATCACTATCATTAGTCCCCTCTACATCTAGATCAAAAGCACTCACAACAACCTCCGACGCGGTTATGGGGAACCAACTGCCTGCACCAATCCTCTGTTCAATACGCTCATCTTGGAGACGGTAACCAATACGTTCATTATCCCACCCTCGATCAAACACAATAAGTGATCCTCCCACACAATCCTGCGTGGCATCATCATCACTTGGCCAGCTTGGTCCGCAATAATAGTTTCGGCCTGTTCGTATCTCGCGCGTCATACTATCAAGAGCAAATGTAAGATTACTATATGAAGAATAGAGAGCCTGACCTTTTGCATTCACATCAATCATAACGAGCAGTACGCCTGTTGAGATAAGCATCACTACAGAAAACACAGTAAGCGATACCATGAGTTCAACGAGTGTGAATCCACGGTTCTTAGGTACATGTACACGATACGCTAGTGATTCTTTTATCATAGGCAATTAGGCATATCCTCTTTACATACACTTATTTGTCCAAACTGTGTTACTTTAACCACAAAACGATCATCTTCATCTTTCTCAGACGTAAGAAATACCTGTGTTTCAGTAATTTCTTCTGGATTTGATAGCGGCACATTGTTGCTATCGATTGCATATATGAGTGCATTAAATTCTGGACGGCGGAATGAGACATCGAGACGGGTCAATCCGCATGTCTGATCTGTATCACCCTTCTGTGTGCACATGTCAACAACATGTATCGCGCGACCTGGAAGTTTAAGTACGTCAATAAGTTCTGCATCATCACCTTCATAACGAGGTTGACCTGTGGAAGAAGCATACCGAAAGGCTGTATAGGAATCATCCCCAGCATTGAGACTAATGCCATATGCAAAATCAAAGCTCACCCCTTCCTGCGTCACAGGCCCACGCACCACACTGATGGAGCGTATTTGTGACTCGCGTAACGCAAGAGCAACATCGTATGCGGCGTTCTTTAGGATTGTGGTACTGTCGAATGATCCATAGCGCACGAGCACAATAGAGGTAACAAGCCCAATGATACCAATCGATACCAAAAGTTCGATAAGAGTAAAGCCGCGCACTCTATTACCAGGGCATGAAGAACTGAATGATAGAAAAGGTATCCGCATGAAATAGGTACGTGAGCGTAAATCCCGCAAGAAGGAACGGTGCAAACGGAATCTCACTCTTCATTGTAAGCGGAGCACCAAAAAAAGACATCTCAGTTTTCCCCTTTTTCAGCAAACGCTGAAGCGCAAGAAGTGCGAGTGCAATGACGGCACCAATCCAGAATGAGAAGACCACCATTGAAAATGCGGCACTGCCACCAAGTATTACACCTAATGGTAGTGCAAGCTTCACGTCACCAAATCCAATCCAACGACCCTTTGAGAGATACCATAAACACCAGAAAAAGAACGATACAAGCAAACCGGAGACAATATATATACCAATACTCCAAAAATCACGATTCAAAAAGTATTCATATGTAAGAAACAGTATCGCGAGAATGCCCACTGAAATCGTCATCTCATCAGGAATTATAGTGTGTCGAATATCGTATACGAGAATAATGATGAAAACAGCAAAGAGTATAAAGGTGAGAATGAGAAGCATCGGTGTAGCTGCAAAGGTATGCCACGCGAGCACAAAGAGTCCCGCAGTGAGAAGCTCTACTGCAAGATACCGCATAGGTATCCATGAGGAGCACATGTTACAACGACCACGAAGTGAGAAGTACGACACCACTGGTATCAGTTCATACCACAAAAGTGTCTCGCCACAACTCATGCAATGAGAACGACCTCCAAATGATTTTCCTGTATGCAGGCGATAAATAACCACATTCAAGAAACTACCTACAATCGCTCCGAGAATCGCAAAGAAGACATACGGTACCCATATCATTCCCTTATTTTACATAGCACCTCCCAACCCTAGGGCAGCCCTAGGGCTGGGAGGTGCTATACTAGAAACCATGACGACACGTACTATCACCTTTAGTAGTGACGCGCAGTATCACGTATACAATCGCGGTAATGGGAAACGTGCCATATTTTTGAATCCGAGCGATTACGCACGATTTATTACACTCCTCTATATTGCAAATACGTCACATCAATATAATATTCGAGATTTATTAAAAGCACATGCAGATATCTTTGATGTTAAACGTCCTGATCAGTTAGTTGAGATTCATGCTGTCTGTCTCATGAAAAATCATTATCACCTGCTTGTCACACCACTTTCGGATGATGGACTTTCACGTTTCATGTTAAAACTTGGAACTGGGTATAGCATGTATTTCAATACAAAATACGATCGGACAGGAAGTCTTTTTGAAGGACGATTCAAGGCACGACATGCAGATGATGATAGGTACTTAAAATACTTGTTTTCTTATATCCATCTCAATCCTGTCCGCAGTCATACTTCTGAAGAGACATTTGTACCGGCACGTAACACCTTCGCACGAGCAAAAACGTATCCATACTCATCCCTCTCGATCTATACCAACTCCAGCCCTAGGGCAGCCCTAGGGCTGGGAATGGAGAAGGTTATAAAGACAGATTTGTTTAAGATGTATTTTCCAACTGAGAAGGTTTTGGAACGTGAACTCTACGATTGGATCACGTATGAGCAACCCTAGGGCTGCCCTAGGGTTGAGAATGGTGGGTGGAATCTAGAAACTTCACACAACACAAAAAGCGCCCAAAGGCGCTTTTTGTGTTATCCCAAAGGATCAACCTATGGACAAGCGGTTGTTGATGGTGCAGTAGAGCCAGTCTGTGCAACGCCTGTACTGTCTACACAGTAGTATGCAGTTGTTGAGGCAACGAGAATTGAAGAGATGCGATATGCTCCTTGACTGTCTGCACAAACAGGTGTTCCACCTGCATTGGCAACACTCGCCTCAATGTTATCAATAGTTGGGTCGTCGCAAACACCATCGTATGAACTGCCGCTATTGTCATAGATCAGCTCTGCCTGTGCGCGTGCATTGTTAATACTTGACTTGATTGCTGCGTCAGCACCCTTGTTTCGTGCTGAATTAAGAGATGCAAGCACGACAGACGCGAGGATGCCGATGATTGCGATTACTACGAGGAGCTCGATGAGCGTAAAGCCTCGTGTTTGTGATTTTGTCATCATAACTTGTTAAATAATATAATTTTGCTCCACGTAGTGTGGCTATGAACAATTATACCCCCGTCGTTTAGGGAAAAAGGGGTGGGGTGGGGAGAATCTAAGGACAAACCACCTCGTTGGCTCCAACTGCGGGCACCCCTGTAACGGTATTATTTTGACTATCGATACACATACCACCACCCTGTGAAAGTGGTACCCACGCTGCATACGCCGTCACTGAGTCATGACAGACCTCTTGCGAGGCGCTTCCTACGGTCGTATCTTCATAAAGACCTGTAGTCGTGAGTCTTTGTGCACGTGCCGCAGCACGCACCTGCTTATAGATACCTAAAGAGACGTTGTTACATACACCCTCGTAACTTCCGCTATTGCTAAAATACACCTCAGCTTGCCCGCGTGCATTCACAAGATTCTGCTTCACCCCTGCATCTGCTCCACGTTCTTTTGAACTTCCAAGGTAATCAAGTGTTATAACGGTGAGGATAGCAATGATGGTAATGACAATCAAAAGCTCGAGTAGCGTGAAGCCTTTATTAAGAGAGGTGATACGCATATCTATTTTCTACAGCATATCATCTATACTCGCATCAAAATGCTAGATGGCTGAAGTGATGTTATAAATCGGCATAAGTACTGATGCAAGAAGCACACCCACTCCAAGTCCAAGGAGCACAATCATTGCTGGCTCAATAAGACCAATAAGGGTATCGACAGCGTTATTCACTTCACGGCGGTAGTATGTAGAGAGTGTCTCAAGAATCTCTCCCAACTTGCCTGTCTCCTCGCCCACCTTACTCATCTGCGCAAGTACTCCTGGGATTTCGGGATATTCAGCAATAGAATCAGCGAACGAACGTCCCCCCTTTACTTCCATAATTACGTTCTCGATTATCTCTCGATAAACCATATTATCAACGACCTCAGCGGTGACTTCGAGTGCCTGTACCATAGAGATGCCTGAGGAGAGCATGGTGGAAAGATTGTCACAGATGCGTGTTAAAAAAAGTTTCTCGTAGAGGTTTCCAATTCCAGGAAGCGAGAGTTTAAATTCGTCTATAGTGCGTCTGCCTGCTTCTGTCTTCTTGAATTGCCAGATGACAACACCAAACAAGACACAGAGAACGATTATGAGTGCAATGTAGCTTGAAACGAAGTCAGAAAGACCAATGACAACTTTTGTATAGATTGGTATTTCTTGACCTGATTCGATGAGTATTTGACTGATGGAGGGTATCACCAGCGTAAGCATCAAAATCATAACACCAACAAAGACGCTGATCACAAAGGCAGGATAGATGAGTGCATTTCGTGCACGCGATACCACCTGGTACATGCGATCGAGGTAGTCTGCTAGGTAGTTGAAGGTCTTTTCGAGTGTACCTGACTCCTCGCCAGAGCGAACCATGCTTACATAAAAACCAGAGAATACGTCTGGATGACGGGAAAGTGCTCGAGAGATAGAGCTACCTCCTTGAAGGTCATTGCTTATGTCATTGAGAATCTTCTGAAGCTTCTTATTCTGATTCTCGGCACCAAGAAGTCTAAAGATACGGAGCGCCGAGACCTGTGCTTCAAACAACGTCGCAATCTGACGAGAGAGAATAACGACCTCCTTATTCGATACTCGTTCAAACCACGTGATTTCAAAATCGAGTATTGAACCACCTTCGCGCACTAAAGGGTTTACAGAAAGTACGGTATAGCCACGCGATTCGATTGTTTCAATCGCAGACTCTACATTCTGGGCATCAACAGTCCCCTCTCGTGGTACACCGCCCTTATCTGTTGCTTTATATGAAAACAGCATACCAAGTAATCATTACATCAATCGTTCTAGTGCTTTAGGGTTCGGTGAGTATGCAAACGCATGCTCAACGGTGATCTCACCGCGCTGTACAAGCTCTGTGAGTGAGCGGTTCATATCAATCATACCATGCTCCATTCCAGTCTCGATCACAGTCTGTATCTCATGTGTGCGGCGTTCACGTATAAGATTTGATACCGCAGGATTATTCACGAGAAGCTCGTATGCAGGGATAAGTCCTCCTGAAATACGTGGAATAAGTCGTTGTGAAAAAATTGCCGTGAGTGATCCTGAGAGCTGTACCCGAATCTGGTCTTGTTGTCCCGCAGGAAATGTATCAATGATGCGGTCAATGGTTTGTGCAGCGTTATTGGTGTGCAGTGTCGAAAGCACGAGATGTCCTGTTTCCGCAGCAGTTACTGCCGTTGCAATAGTCTCACGTCCGCGCATCTCCCCCACCATAATAACGTCCACGTCTTGGCGAAATGCTGAGTGAAGACCTGTATGAAAGTCCGCAGTATCAACACGCACTTCACGTTGATCAATAAGTGACTTCTTTGGTTCGTATATGAATTCAATAGGATCTTCAATCGTAACGATATGCTCCGCACGCGTCTCATTGATAAGCTCAACCATCGCAGCAAGTGTCGTTGACTTTCCTTGTCCTACAGGACCTACACAAAGAAAGAATCCTTGTGGACGTTGCGTGAATGATTCAAGAATTGGTGGGAGCGCGAGCTCACTAAACGTCTTAATGACGTTCGGTATATGCCTGAGTGCAATAGACATTGCGCCGCGCTGAAAGAAACCATTGCCACGAAAGCGTACACCATTTTTTGCTGCATATGAGAAGTCAACTTCACGCGTAGTGAGGTAACGATCATGTTGCTCCTTTGAAAGAAGCGCTGAGGCAAAACCTGCTATGTCACGTGATGCAAGAATAGGCTTCTTTACCAACGGAATCAGAGAACCGTCGACACGAATGATTGGGTGAGCACCTAATGACAAGTGTATATCGGAACCCTGCTCTGATATCACGATGTCAATAATGTCATCGAGTTCTCGTGTGTAATCGACGGTTGCCATAGAGATTATTTCTTTGCAATGAACGCAAGTACTTCACTCACTACTTCACTCGGAATACGTTCTGCCTTTACGATGTAACCAACAGCCCCAGCTTCGAGGGCGCCTACCCGATCCTGTTCCTCACTTTGGTTCGATAGCATGACACATACAGGGTCACCTCCCACCTTCTCCTGTTTAAGTCGCTTCAAAAGATCAATACCAGTCATGCCCGGCATAATCATATCGAGTAACACCGCGTCATAATTTTGCTCGCGAAGCTTTGCAAGTGCAATCTCTGCATTCTCTGCTACATCTACTGTATGCTTCAATTCACCAAACTTGGTCGCGTACATATCGCGCAAGAACGCATCATCATCGACAAGAAGTATTTTCATATCAGTATTACTATTGCTTTATTATACGTCTTCGAACTATGGTTTTGGAAGGTTATCGACAGCAATCGTTGCATCCTCAGATAGACTCTGCTTAAGTTGACGCGCCTCCGCCTCCGCCTCGTCTGAGACCAAAAGAGCTCCCGAGAGCGTACTCACTTCTTCAAACGGTATCATGTGCTCAAGCGCTTTCATGAGCGCATCCTCATGCATACTGATATAGCCACGTTTCCGCGCAACCTTTTGTATTTCATCTTCTGACCCTCCCTTAAGAATCAATTGCTCTATCTCATTATCAACGGCAATACCCTCCATAACCGCTACACGACCCTTAGTACCGCTTGAGCAGCCTGGCGATGGTTCAACAAAGAGTACATGGTCTGACGTAGGTATTACCTTTCGAAACTCATCAGGCAAATCGGCAAACTGATCGTCCACCATCTTCTGTATACCATTCGCAACTGAAACCTTCTTACCTGATCCAGGACATATGCGACGCACCAAACGCTGTGCAAGCGCCAGTTTCAATGTTGGTGCAATGAGATAAGGATCGACCCCCATGTCAATAAGGCGTGGTACCACACCAGCAGCATTATTGGTGTGAATCGTTGAGAGTACAAGGTGACCCGTAAGCGCCGCCTGAATAGCGAGTTGCGCGGTCTCCTTATCACGAATCTCTCCCACCATAATCACATCAGGGTCTTGGCGCAATGCGGTACGTAGACCGTTTGCAAATGTATATCCAATTTCTGGACGTACTTGTGACTGAGACACACCTTCCATGTTGTATTCCACTGGATCTTCAAGAGATATCACATTGAGTCCGACACGATCAATCTCACCAAGCATTGCATATAAGGTCGTAGATTTACCAGAACCCGTTGGGCCCGATATGAGTATGATCCCGTACGGCTCAGCAATTGCGCGACGAATAAGTTTAAGGTTATGCGGTGATACACCAGTATCTTCAAGCGACCGAACGCCTATTGAGGTATCGAGAATACGCATCACTACCTTCTCACCATGATTAGTTGGTAGCGTTGAGACACGGAAGTCAATGGAATGATTGTCAATCGACGCAGAGAATCTACCATCTTGCGGCTTCCGCTTCTCGTCAAGACGAAGTGAGGAGAGAATCTTTATGCGCGCAACTACTGCCTGATGCACTTTTCGTGGTAGTTCAAGACTGCGTACCAATATTCCATCCACACGGAAGCGTACAATAGTGTTCTTCTCGCGCGGTTCAATATGAATATCGGATGCCCCACCATCGACCGCATATCGCAAGATGGTAGCTACAATCTTCGTCACTGGTGCATCTTCCTTAATATGCTCTATGTCAGGAGCGGGTGCACCCGACGGACTTCGCTTTTGAGAACTACCTTCTTCATCGGTACTCAAGTCTTCCTTAAGCGCGCTCAGAGCATCATCAACTTCCTCGGTTAGATTCTCGTATGACCTTATTGCGTATTCAAAATCGCGTTCAAGAATAACTACAAGCTTGTACGGAATATGGTCTTTCGCGGTAATAAAATTGAGAACATCACGATACGCGAGATTCTCAGGGTCAGTGACACCCACAATAAGTACGTCATCCTCTATTGCAAGAGGCATGATGCCGTAGTGTCGAGCAGCTTCTTCTGATAGATACTTAAGCGCCGTTGGCGGAACACGATCATAGTCCTGTATTGCACGAGTTGGAAGATCGACATATTCACCAATCGCTGTACGAATCTGGTCAGGATCAACACCCTCGCCGAGTAGTACCTTCTCATAGGAAACCCCTTCCTGTGCGGCACGATCAAGGACTCGCTTCTGAAGCGTTTCATCAATTACTTTTTTCTCAACAAGGAGCGCAAGAAGATTCATATACGTTACCTCCTCTCTTTACACAAAGGAACTTACTCAATTGGCGCAAATGGATTTGCGCGACCAGTCCCAACAGGGAGTGCGCCCAAATCCACGCGTGTATCGGTGAGTGATGTGAACCGCCGATCCGATAGCACGGAGGTATCCATTCGATAATTATCAATGGTATTAGTATCACTCAATATCTGCTGGCTTCGTAGACGAAGCTCTGGATTTACCACTACTACATCCACAGTATCACTGTCAGAGCTTCCAAAAAATGAATATGCAACCCAAAGTACCAAAGTGATACCGAGTGCAACAACAAGATTCTTAAGTAATGGTGACATGATTATTGTGACGTTATTGAAGGAAGTGCGTACGTCCGAATGGTAACAGTAAATTGCATAAATTGACCTTCTCCCACTGCAGCCATAACATTGGTGACCTCAAAGAGGGTCAGATTCTGCTCAAGACCAACAAGAAAATCCTTAAATTGACTGTATGTACCAATCACCCCAAAGGAAATATCGACATACTCAGGCGGTGCAGGAGTACCTGCTTCGCCCGATGTGTCCTGTGTCGTGCGCGCCTTCGATGACTCAATGATATCAATATTTCCAAAGAGCATTGAGTTTTGTCGCGCCAAGGTCTCAAGGTCTACCAGTGCCTGCGTAGTATTAAGTTCTTTCGGTACAAACGCATCAAGGCGATCACGCTCAACAACACTGACGCCATTACGCCGTGCTTCAAATGCTTCAAGCTTTTGTCTGAAGGTTGCATAATCCGCAGTTGCTTTTTCATAATCCGCAGTCTCCTGCTGAATGACTTTAAGTTCAGCGTACTGAGGCTGAATGAACAGGAAAAAGATTATGAGAGCGGCGAGAATGGCAAGTGTGGGTGTGAGCGTCTTGAACATAATTATTCAGTTATCTCTTCTGATGGCACAATAGCAGCAGGTGGTGCAGCTACTGGTGTCGGTGCTTTTGATACTGTGCCATATGTAAACTGTCCAGCATCAAGGATACCTGTAAAAATAGCCTCGACTCGCTCCTCGGCAGGAAGATCAGCCTGTCCCTCAGGTGAAGTAGTGTTTATCGTAATCTCATTCATCTCAAACTCAGTGAACATGCTATCTGCAACAAACGCAAGACGTTGAAGCGCAACTGAAGTTAACTCGCGAGTATTCGCAGTGAATGAAAGTGTTGCTTCGAAGCCTGGATCATACTCGTATGTAAAACCCGTCAACTGCACGGTCTCTTTGGTGAGTGCTTCCAATTTTTCAAGAATGAGCGATGGAGCAAGGTGGTTGTCAAGCAAAGTCTCTGTTGTCACCAGTCTGCGGTCAAAGGTGCCTATTGATTCCATGAGACGCGCGTCATCAGGACTACTTGCGTTTGAGAGAGCATCTTTTGCATTCTCAAGACTCGTCTCTGCGTATGACTTAAGGAAATAAACACCACCAGCTCCTATAAGCGCGGCAACGAAGACCATCGTGGTCACTATATTAAACACACGAAGCGTGTATTTCTTGCGCACTGCTTTAGGAATTGACCCGACTGAATCGGGAATTGCCGATGAAGAACGCGGAATGTACGTCATTACCTACTAGTATACGGTGCAGAGTGTCTCTATAGAACGAAAACTCTGTGGACAGCGACCATGATGTGTGATCAATACTATGTGTTGCGATAAGAACGAAGTGCAGCACCAAGCGCTACAGCAAATGGCGCTCCTCCCTCTTTAAGAGTCTTCTCAAGAAATGCTGGATATGCAACTTTAGCAAAAGGTTCTGCCACCATTACTGGTATCGAGAACATATCATGTGCATACGCAGGTAATCCCACAAGAAGTGCGCCACCTCCCGAAAGAATAATCTTCTGAATTTTAACGCTTTCAGACTCTTCAAATCGCTTGATTACAGTATGGAGCTCACGAAGACCGCGTTCTACTTGCGAAAGTATGACTTTCTGCACACGAAGATCTTGTGCGTCACCCTCTAAACCAAGTACTCGCTTCTTCTCTTCCGCTTTTTCAAAATCAATATCCAATTCTCCTGCGAGTGCAGTCGTGATTGCGACTCCCGAAAGGGGAACACTATGTGTCTTCCGAACTACTCCCTTTGTGACGATATAAAGCCGAGTCGAAGATGCCCCTAAGTCAATAATGGCGACCGTCTCGTCCTTCGGAGAAACTGCACTACGAATTACACTAAACGCCTCAATCTCTCGAGCTGCGATTGTGTAGGTACCAGCACGCAAGATGGCTTCATACCATTCCATAGCCTCATTGTAGATAGCAGAAACAAGAACTCGTGTCGATGCTTGGTCCTCAGTAGGACCCAGTACAAGCCAGTCCAGTGCTACCTTAGAAAGCGATATAGGAATATATTTTCGAGCCTCAACTGGTACCATAGCGCCAACTTGCGCCTGATCCAGAGTAGGTATGGTCATCGTGCTCATGAAACTTGAGTTATGCGATATAGTGAAAGCAACACTAGTACCCGTAGCACCCGCTTCCTTCAAGATGGTCGATAAGGCTTCAGCTGCTTTCTCTGCAGGAAGATGCGTCATGCGACCAATATCAACACCTTCATACGGACCAAGCTGCAATTCTCCATACGTAAGCAGGGTTGGCATGCCGCGAAGATCGCGCAACTGCACAATCTTGATCGATGATGTACCAAAATCAATACCGATTGCCCCAGCACGACCAAATGAAGAGGAAGAGTCCCTCTTGAAGAGCTTACTGAGTAATGAAAGACCAAACGCCATACCTATATAGACATATATAGTACCATTAATGGCATCGTATGCGGATTGCACACATTCAAAAGCTGTT